>TARA_R110001592_G_scaffold176503_4_pt1 | contig 176246 bp, 149 predicted proteins | sample TARA_R110001592 | Tara Oceans TARA_R110001592 (sample SAMEA4398387) | marine metagenome | biome: Polar Biome; feature: [SRF] surface water layer (ENVO:00010504); material: water (ENVO:00002006), including particulate matter (ENVO:01000060) such as... | depth 5 m
GGATTGATTGAATGCGGGAGCTGTGACCTCCTGCTCGCTGCGCTCGGCCCGGATTGCATCCGGGCTCACCCACTTTTACTTTCGTGTCATTTCGTATTTTTCGTGGTAGGAAATTTCAGTTCGAGCGTTTCATTGGTTTCCGTTGTAGCTTGATACCGGTGCGATACTCGCCAGGCGGGCGGATACGTGGGTGTCGACTCTACACCAGGGGGCAGGTTGGTCACCTGAATCCTGATTGTAAGATTTCTCTGACAGTTTCCTGTTGTCTGCGACAACCCCGGATTACATCCGGGGCTACCCGTTATTTCACCATTAGCCGTACGGCGTTAGCCGCGGTTAACGGACATTTTGGAAAGAACGGTGGTTAATTGGGTTTATCTCACGTGTCTCACGGTCCGGCTCGTCCGGCCGTGCCGGGAAAGTATTGGATGCTCGGATCTGAAACGAAACCGACAGCTGCGACCTCCTGCTCGCTGCGCTCGGCCCGGATTACATCCGGGCTTACCCCACTTTTACTTTCGTGTCATTTCGTGTTTTTCGTGGTAGAAATATCACGATTGCATGTGTCACTGGTTTCCGATGTTGAGTGATACTGGTTCGATCATCGCCAGGTGGGCGGATACTTGGGTCGCGCCCCTTCGAAGGAGGTCGGTTTTGTTACTCTGAATTGCCTGTCTGCTCTGACGGTTTCCTGTTGTCTGCGACAACCCCGGATTGCATCCGGGGCTACCCGTCTTTCACCATTAGCCATACGGTAATTGCTGCGGTTTCTGCAGGTTGGGACTTAACCGGGGCTAACGCCCTGCGGCTGATTTTTTATCTCGTGGAGGCTTACCCATTGACTGTGTTTAGTGGTTCGTGATTTTCATCTGCGGGAGTGGGATGCATCTCATTTATAATGCTTCTCGATACGTGAATTGTCATTGTCTTACCAGCACAGTTGGACAAGCCAACTGTGCCACACGGAATTTTTCTGGTTGGACTGGTTCTGTTTTTTTCTACCACGAAAAGTACGACAACACACGAACGTTTCATGTGACCATGCAGAATGGAGCGAGCGAGAGTGATGTACTGTTATCATAATTTATTTGCTGTAGAGTCTTGTGGGGAAGCTGATTTTATAACCAGTTTGTTTTCGTTGTTGGCAGGATTATTCTCTGCAGAGGTGCGGGGGTGTCAAGGGGGGATGAACAGAATCAGGTGGCGATGTGTGTTGATAGGGGACCGATGCTGGTGTGAGCAGTGGCGGTTCTGGGGTGAAAGACCGCGAAGTGCGGCGACCCGCAGGCATACATGCGGAATATGTGAAGTTATGCAAACTGAATATCTGGAAAAAAGGGCCTGTTTTATGGTGAAGATGACGAACAAGTGGCACGTGTTTCAGTGCTCTGTAAACTGGGCACGCGCGCGACCCAAAACAACGCTTATCGCCGGCGGCGTGGCGGCGTCAAGGGGAAGTTGAACAGTGTAATGCATGTGTGGTGTGCGGAAAAGCAGTCGATGTTTTTCACAACTGTCGTTTCAGAACCAGAGACTTTTGTCGGCGAGGGTCAGAAAGGGCTGGCCATTAAGAAAGCAGCGGATATTTTCCAGGAGGGTATCGAGGTGACGTTCGGGAACGCGGGTCGAGGCGGCGGCGATATGGGGCGTGATGATTACGTTTTCCATTTGCCAGAGCGGGTGATTGGAGGGCAGCGGTTCGATCTCGAAGACGTCGAGTGCGGCGCCGGCAATGTCTTTCTGCTCCAAAGCAGCAGTGAGATCCTGCAGATCGACGATGGCGCCGCGGCCGATGTTGATCAGATACGCGGAGGACTTCATCTGGCGAAACTGCTTGGCGCGGAACAGTTTTTCAGTCTGGGGAGTGTGCGGGGCAGCGATGACGACGAAATCGCTGATGGCCAGGAGGTCGGGCAGGCGGTCGATGTCCCAGACGTCATCGACGATGCCGGGCACTTCGCGGGTGAGGGGATCGACGGCGTAGACGGTCATGCCGAACGCGGCGGCGCGGTGACAGACTTCCGCGCCGATGGAGCCGGCGCCCACGACGCCGAGGGTACAGTCGGAGAGATGCAGATGACTGCGGTCGACTTCGCTAACCTGTCCGGGTCCGGTGACAAAATCGGGTTTGCCGGCCACTCCGCCGATGGGCTGCCATTCTGCTTCATACTGCTGGCGGATGTAGCGGTGCAGATTGCGGGCGAAACAGAGAACAAAGCCGAGCACATGATCGGCGATGACATCGTAAAACAGTCCGCGCATATTGGTGAGCTGGCAGGGATGCTCGACCAGTTCGGGGAAGACATAATGTTCGAGGCTGGCGGTGGGGGACTGGACCCACTGGAGGTTTTCCGCAGCAGCCAGGAGTTCGGGGGTGATCTTGCCGAAGAAGGCGTCGGCATCTTTAATTTCGAATAACGCCTGCGAGAGATCACGGGCATTACAGACGGCGAGCTGGTTCGAGACCTCTTGTATTCGCGCGAGCCGCGTGTCATCAATGGCGGGATAGATGAGTAATTTTTTCATAACACATAATCTTAATCAGAAGTGTTCGATGGTGCCACTGATGATGCGTTCGAGACCGGTTTCGGTCTGGAGAATGAGGTATCCCTGGTCGTCGATTTCGAGGCAGGTTCCCTGTTTGACTTCGAGTCCGGTATTGATGCGAATGGGACGACCGGTGAGCAGGCAAAAGCGTCGCCAGTCAGCCATGAAGGAACTGGTCTTGCCGGTGACATCATAAAGGCGGTTTTCGATACCATTAATCAGATCGATGAGGGTGGAGGGAAGAGAAAATTTTTGACCGGTGGTTTCGTAGAGAGAAGTGCCCCGTGACTGAAGTTCTGCTTCGGCTGAGAGGAAGGAGTTATTGAGATTTACGCCGACACCAATGACGACCAGCCCGGGTTGACTGGCTGCGGTTTCAACGAGGATACCGGCGACTTTTTTCTGCTGCAGATAGACATCGTTGGGCCACTTGAGCTGCAACGAGTAATCGGGTAGATGTTTTTCGAGGGTTTCACAGACCGCGAGGCCGGTAGCGAGTGCAATCAGGGGTTGCTGTTCGAGTTGAATCTGCAATACACGGGTATCGACCACCAGGGAGAAAGTGAGCCCCCCTTCCGGGGACCACCAGGAATTGCTGCCTCGCCCGCGGCCGGCCGTCTGATTTCCGGTAAGGACCAGGCTGGGGTGGCTGGTTTCGCGGGGGGTAGAAGATCCGACGGGGATACAATGTGTGCTGAGGGCCCAGGAGTTGGTGGAGGCCAGGCTTTCGAAGTAGTCCAGATGCACGATAAAGGTTTCGGTCTGGATTGCTTTCAAATCGTCGGCTGTGAACGGCAGCATTCCAGGCTCATTGTTATCAGGTAAGAAAGGAGGGTTATGAATTCGTGTTAATTGCAGTCACGGCATCTTCCCGGGTCTCATACAGAGGCCAGAGGCTGCCGACTTTGATACATTTTAAGATATTCTGCATATTTTCACAGGCATTACAGAAGACGGCCTGGCCGCCGGTCTGTCTGGCGCGCTGCAAAAGCCGGATGATGGAGCCGATGATGATGGAATCGAGATAATCGACCTTGGAGAGATCAATAATGACATTCTTGATTTCCGGTGCATCAAAGAGCCTGAGTACTTTGTTGGATTCAGTCTGGACATTGCTGTACAAAAACTGCAGAGTGGACCCCTGTGGAATGACAACCAGATTTGGTGCAGACACTTCGACCTCGAAAATTTCCAGATTATCTACCATTATCAATCCCGTTTGCGTACTAATCAGTATGAGCTGAAAACGTCAAAAAAAAAGAACAGGGTATGCTGAGCGCTACCTGATCTTAAAGCAGAGCATAACCAACCTGAATTGAAATTTCAGGCTCTGACACAAAAAAACATACCGTTTCCAGAAAAGTGTACATAAAGCGCAGGTGACGGATGTAAAGGGTTGTTTTCAACGACAGGAGTTTACTGCGGTTGGAGATTGGACTGATGTTATCAGTTGCCTAACAGGAAATCGCTTAACTAGAATAGAGGCAGACTGTTAATTTTAGACGAACCATTCCGGCGGTGCCGCTGCGAAATTGTATAATCGGACTGACTGTCACAACCTCCCTGGGGAATACGACCACATGAGCCGAACATTCCATAAAGTAGCGGAATTTTGCCCGGTTCTGACCGATAAAATAATCCTATGACACCGATTAAGTAAAATCGTGGTCCCATTTCCAGGCTGGCCCCAGACTGGAAGAGACTCATAGAAAAAGCCTGTTGAAATAGCGATATGTCACCACCGAAACCAGCCTGGAAATACAGTCCGCGAATGCTGCTGCGTTCAATTTTAATGCTGGATGACAGTGCCCATTCGATTGCATTGGGGACGGCCATCGGGATGTTTATCGCGTTGACACCTACAGTTGGTATTCAAATGCTGATGGTGCTCTGCGTGGCTTTTCTGACCCGCCCCTTCTTTAAATTCAATCAGGTCGCATCCCTGATCACCGTCTACGTTTCGAATCCACTGACGATCGTGCCGATTTACTGGTTCGACTATAAAATTGGAACCTATTATGTAGGCGGTTCTTTGACCCAGAAAGATTTCGCGCGGATTCTGGAATTTGAGGGATTCAGCGGCTGGTGGGAAACGGTGAAGCAACTGCTGCTGGAAGTCGGCTCTCCCCTGATCATCGGATCGCTGATTGTGGCCACTTTTTTCTCGCTGATGACCTACCCGATCATGCTCCGCCTGTTGATGCATTTCAAAAAGCAGAAACCAGCCGACAGCCCGGACGATCCGGAAACACAGACTGTGCTTCCCTCTCAGGCAACCGACCCGGGGCAGAACTTAAAATCTGTGCATCTACATTCCAGTTAGGTGTTGATCTCTACCTGCACTCTCGCATAATAATCAGTTCGTAAAAAATCCGACTGTATCGAGAAAAAAAGGTATTCGAATGTCGTCTCCCAGCTATGACTGTTTATGTGCGGGCATCATTGTTGCAGATCATGTGTGTCAAGCCATCGATCATCTGCCCCGACCGGGAGAACTGGTACTGACTGATCAGATGGAACTGACGATTGGCGGCTGTGCCTCCAACGTGGCTTCTGATCTCGCCCGACTCGACAGGCAGGTAGCGATCGCGGGCATTGTCGGACAGGATGTCTTCGGCCGTTATGTCGAAGAGCGCCTGATGCAATCGGGAGTGCACTGCGATTACCTGATGAAGTCGGAGGAACTGCCGACCAGTGGTTCCTTTGTCATCAATGTGCAGGGAGAAGATCGCCGCTTCATTCATTCTGTTGCAGCGAATGCCCTGTTTACAGGCGAAACGGTCACACACGAGCAGATTGAGTCGAGCCGCATCCTGTACCTGGGAGGCTATTGTCTGTCCGAAGAACTGTCACCAGAAAATGTGGCGGAGATGTTTCGGATGGCGAAAGAGGCGGGAGTAACGACGGTTCTGGATGTGGTGACTCCCAAACCGGCAGACTACTGGAAAATGCTGGAGCCGGTATTGCCTTTGAGCGATTATTTTCTCCCTAACAATGACGAGGGTGAGCTGATCACGGGTGAAGCAGATCCCCTCGCACAGGCCCGCGCGTTCCGCAAAGCGGGTGCAAAAAACGTCATTATTACCTGCGGCGGAGAGGGGAGTATCCTGATGAACGCCGAACAGACCTTTCAATCTGAAATTTACCCGGTCAACCTGGTCGACGGAACGGGGAGCGGTGATGCGTTTGTCGCGGGATTCATTCATGGCTTACTCGAAGGAGCGAGCCCGGAGGAATGTCTGAAATTTGGATCGGCCCTGGGACACAGTTGTGTACGGGCAACCGGCGCGACAGCGGGTATTTTCACACGTGGAGAGTTACATGATTTTGTCGGGGCGCATGACCTGCAAGTCAGAACGATCTGACCTGTAGGCTGAGATGCGACTGGTCCGTTATTTCTGAACCATATAAGGCTGTACGGCTTTTTTCCAGATCAGGTAGCCGGGGTGTTCCATATGCAGACCATCGGATTTGAACAGTTCCGGTCGCGGTTTTCCATCTTCACCCAACATGGGTTCCCAGACGTCGGCGAATTCAAGCAAATCATTTTTGGCGCACTGCGCGGCGATGAGTTTATTGGCCTGCTGGATGGTATCCGCCAGTTTCCAGCGACTGAGACTGGGCTTAATGGCGATGAAGACAATGCGGGTTTCCGGCAGACTTTTATGAACCTTTGCGACAAATTTTTTGAAATCTTTAGCGACTTCTTCCGCGGTTTTCTTGCGTGCGAGATCGTTATCGCCGGCGTACAGGAAAATCACTTCGGGTTCATGTTTGATGATAATTCGATCAGCGAAATGCGTGGAATCGACGATTTCTGAACCACCAAAACCACGGTTGAGTACGTGTTGCTCGGGGAAGTATTTATCCAGATCCCACATACGGATACTGGAACTGCCGACAAACAGGTTTCCTCCTTTTTTGATTCCCTGATCCTGATCCTGCTTTTCAAACTGAGAGATCGATTTTTCCCAGCGTTCAAAATTGTGTTCCGTTTTTTCAGCAGCATGGGTGCTGACCGTCAGCAGGGTCAACAGTGCCAAAGCCATGGTCCGCGAGAAGAGATTCAGATTCATATCGATTCCTTATACTTAATACTTAATTAGTCTGATTGAATTATGTTGTGCATCGGGAAGTCACAGCCTGCCAGGCAGCGATGGCATCCCGGTTGGCGGCGATATCGTGCAGCCTTAAGATTTCGACCCCCTGATTTGCGAGAGCCACAGAAACGCCGATGGTACCGGCCAGTCGTTCTTCGAGCGAGCGACCGAGCAGTTTTGATAAAAAACGCTTGCGGGAATGCCCGATCAACACGGGAAGCCCAAGTTCTTGAAAGGACGAAATTTGAGAGAGAATCTGCAGATTATGATCTGCCGTCTTGCCGAAGCCGACACCAGGGTCGAGAACAATCCGCTCCGGTTCCACACCTGCTTCCAGGAGTGCCTGTACCCGCATTTGAAACCAGCTTTTCAGATCAGCAACGACATCATCGTATACCGGATTTTCCTGCATCGTTTGCGGCGTTCCCTGGATGTGCATACAAATCACGCCCGCCTTTGATTCAGCGGCCAGCGGAATCATCGCGGAATCAAAGGTCAGACCGGAAATATCATTGATAATGACAGCACCTGCCTGCAGCGCCTGTCGTGCGACTTCTGCTTTGGTGGTATCAATCGAAATGGGAGTTTTCGTCTGAGCAGAGAGTGCTTCAATCACGGGGACGACCCGACGAAGCTCTTCCTCCAGGGGAACAGGATCAGCGCCAGGTCTGGTGGATTCTCCCCCAATATCCAGAATGTCTGCACCATCTTGAACCAGTTGTAACCCCTTTCTGACAGCGGACTCTACTTCAGTGGCTTCGCCTCCATCAGAAAAACTGTCTGGAGTGACATTCAAAATTCCCATTAGAAGTGGTAACTGGCTAAAGACCAGTGTTTCAGAAGCACACTTCCAGATTCGCTGCGATTTGGATTGACGGGGTGGGGAATCTGGAGAAGGTATATTCACAATGCGATCTACTCAATAACGTGTTGTGGTTTAATTCATCCGGCTGAAGATTTCACTCAGGATGAACGGTGCACAGAAATCTCAGTCAGTGAAACAGTCGCGTTTTGCTGAAAGAATTTCCCAGCGAGAAACAGGGCCGGATCATGTATTGGTTTTACTAACCGGGAATGCGGGTTGCAAGGAATTTAGCAGTAAGAAGCCTCTGGAAGACCTGTACAGCGTGCTATTCGAAGAACAATGATCAAACTTTACCACAAGGCAAATTTATAACCTATGCTTCAAACAGAGTCTTCAGGTCTGGGCGATTGCTGTGTAGTCATAACTGCTTGAAAATCAAGTAAAAACAGGCATTGTTTGAGACTTCAGGAAACAAAGGATTTTTAGAGAAACTTTATTTTTAGTGTTGTCTTTACTTTGACATCGCATTTCGTTCTGGTATTGTAATCAGCGTATTTGCCGTAACCGGCAAATCTTACCAAACCAGAAAAACAGACCTGTTTTCCCCAAGTGCGTAGGCTTGGGGACATCGCGGGGGGGTGAAGTAGTGACTCATCTTTCAGCGAAGTGGAACCACTTTTATTTATTGAATCTGAGGAGTACACCATGATTCGAAAAACTGTCACACTTTCTTTGGTCGCTGTTCTGACACTGATCGCTGCTTCTTTCAGCGTTTCTGACGCTGAAGCATTCGGTTTCCGTAACCGTTGCTGCAAACCAGAACGCGTAAAATGCTGCAAGCCAGAACGAGTACGTTGCTGCAAGCCCAAAAAAGTACGTTGCTGCAAACCAGAACGAGTACGTTGCTGCAAGCCAGTTCGCGTACGTTGCTGCAAGCCAGCTCCAGTAAAGTGCTGTGCACCAGCTCCTGCTTGTGCTCCAGCCCCAACTTGCTGTGCACCAGCTCCTGCCTGTGCACCAGCTCCTTGCTCAAGCTGTGCTCCTGCAACACCAGCTTCACCTGCTCCTAAAGTAGAAGAAGCACCAGCTCCTCCAAAGAAAGCTCCTGCACCAGCTCCTAAGAAAGCCTAATGCAGAATGAGCTCCTCTCGGAGCATCGATGAATTCAAACGGTCCCATTGCTTAAAGCAATCGGGGCCGTTTTTTATTTCCCGTCTGAAATGCAGGGAGCGATTTGGACAGATACACTCGAATGGGAGCCGCGCGGGGAGAGCAGGATATGCATTCGCGTTCCCAAGAATTCAGGCAGATTTTGCGTAGTCCTGTTCGAGCGGCTCTACTTGTTCAGCATTTTGTGCTGAGAGAAGCTTGCGGAGTTTTTTCTCCAGCCTGGGAAGCATTTTATTCCCTGCAGTGGTGACTTTATAGAAGACTCCCGAATCACGTCCCGCAATCTGGAACTTGAGCAGATCAAAGGCGATTAATTTGCCATGAATCCGAGGCAGATGTTCGACGACAACACCATCCACTTCATTCTGGCGGATGATCCAGCCATCTGACTCCGGATCCTGCTCTTTAACTTGAACCTGCATTTGGCTGTAGTGCCTCAAAACAAGACACCACTCGGGATTTTCCAGCATCTGTTCCTGTTCAAAATCTATCATGTTGTAGTTATCGACACAGCCCCCAATCCAGTGTTATGGAATTCGCTTTGCCGACACGACCGACATAACAGGACCACTGTCTTACCCCTCCAGGCAAAAAATCGATGAAAACAACTCAAGATTTTCTGAAACAAACTGACTGAGATTCCAATCGGCAGACAGGAGTGATTTACAAGAGTTCACACGACCGCATCAGTAATCCGTGATGAGTTCATCCGGATGGGCTGGACTACATATTGGTCTTGGAATCAGAGACCTCACCCAACGCAGCATTGAGTGCATTGGTCATCTCAAAATCATGCAGATGGTCGCGGGTATATATCCGGAAGATCAGAAAACTGACCGGGAGTGCGCGGAACAACTCATCATCGTGCAGTTCCTGTGTCTTTTCAGTACCCTGATCCAGCAGGAAGTTCTGGCCTCCCGCGGGCAGACGGCCACTGGGGCGGTGATAGTGCCTGGCAACGTCGATGCGCAGCGGGATCTGTTTCAGTTTCGCGGGCAGTTTCGCTCGAACCCGTTTTTCCACGAGTTCCGGCTCTGAAAAAATCGATGTGTGTACGGCGGTGCCGGAATGAAAATTGAGTGAGCGTTCGCAGGCCATTTTCCACTCAACATTCCGCGAAAGGATTCCCTGCCAGCGTTTTCCCAGATCTTGAACCGCCGGGTCCGAACTCTTTTTAAAGCGCCCCACATCAACCAGAAAAGAGGATTCCGTGAACCCCAGATACTCGTCCAGGTGCTCCAGAGGGTTACCATGAAACAGGTGCTGCATGGTTTCTGCAAAGATTTCTTCCAGTGCCAGATCGAGTGCGCGAACCGTACGGTGATAATAAATCGTACGAAACAGATTGGCCCGGGTTTCAATAAAATTGACGAGCGCCTGTAATCCACGTCCGTGAATCGTTAAACCTTCTGCCGTAAAGAAGCTGTAGTGGATTAACCGGGATACATCGACGGCTCGAATATTGTAACCTGACATATAAGCATCACGCAGGACAAAATCCATATTATCCACGGTATAAATCCCACTGAACATGGCGCGAAGCTTACAGAGCCAGTCCGGGTTTCCTGCTTCGCTCTGCTGATCTCCCGAGGGACGGCAAATCAGCCAGCCAACCTGTTTCGGATCCAGTTCTTCCAGAGGTTTCAACCGACCATTGGGATTCCTGCGGATCCCGCGGATCAGATCCCCCAGTTCATGCTCGATAATATGAGCCCCGATATCTTCATGGGTTAAACCGTACTGATCCAGATAATGATCATCAAAGAAATGACCAAAAGGTCCATGGCCGACATCATGCAGCAGCGCAGCGAGACGCACCAGGCTTTCCACGTAAGGCAGTGAAGGGACATTGCGACAGGCACTATTGAGTGAATCATACCAGGCATGGATGGCGACTGATGCCAGATGCATCGCCCCCAGCACATGCTGAAACCGCATATGTTCTGCCGAGGGGAACACCCACCATGCTGTCTGCAACTGATGGATGTGTCTTAATCGCTGAACCCAGGGATGATCGATGATCTCCTGTTCTGAGTTTTCCTCATCAGGCATTCCCGTTCTTGATGTAAACGGAATATAGCCATGGATCGGATCGTGAGCCAAACTTTCGGAAATAAAATCGCGTACCATTATCTCACTGTTTCAATTGGATTAAATAGCGAATAGAATCTGAACAGGTTTTCATAAATCTTTGTTTTGTTGCAGCTTATATTCTTATGACGTTGTCACATCTTCCCAGCCGGATTCAGTTCCAGACACATCATCCCCGCCGATGCCGTCTGCTGCGACGTTATGAAATCCTGGCATTGATCGTTGCACTGATCGCCACTGTTATTTTACATGGCCTGCTGAAGATTACCACTATCGTCCACTGGGAACTAGGCGTGATTATCTTTGCAGCAATGCTGTACTTCACACTGAGCCTGGGGTTTCGCTATATCTGGCACCTCTCCCGCAAAGAGTTCCTTCGCAAGCATGCCGTATATGTGTTTCTATCGGGCTTCTGGACCAGCAGTGTAATCCTGATCGTCATTTTTCAGGATCTTCTACCAGACTCTGCACCTGATCGACTGCTTCTGATCCTGGGAGCTTCAGAATTCTGTGTCATTCTGCGGAGCCTCTATGAATCGATACTCCTGATAAGGCGTGTCTCTTCGCGCGGCTGGAATCCGGCATTGATTGTCGTCTCTTCATTCCTGGTTCTGATTTCCGTTGGAACGATCCTGCTGATGTTCCCCTCAGCCCGTGTTCAGGACCCCACCTCCGTGAATACAGAAGGCGCTCCCTTTTTGACTGCTTTGTTTACCTCTACCAGCGCCAGTTGTGTGACAGGTTTGATAATCGTTCCCACGGGCACTTACTGGAGCAGAACAGGCCAAACCATCATCATGTTCCTGTTTCAGATTGGCGGACTGGGAATTCTGACTTTTGGTGCCTTCTTCGCGGCAGCATTTGGAAGGTCGATGCAAATACGCGAGAGCGTCACATTTGGTGAAATGCTCGAATCTCATCAGCGTGGCGATATGCGACGACTGCTGCTGGCGATCCTGGGGATTACCATTTTCACCGAGTTGGCAGGAGCCGTCTGCCTTTCTGGGTTATGGCCGGAACATCCCTGGCAGGAACGAATCTTCTTCAGCCTGTTCCACTCAATCAGTGCCTACTGTAATGCTGGCTTCAGCCTGATGGACGACAATCTGCTGGGGATGGGCCATCACTGGCAGGTCTGGGGCGTGATGCCGGCATTGATCATCATTGGAGGACTGGGCTTTGCCGTGAACTACAATTTCATGTTGTACGGTATCACTCACTTTTCCAATCTGACGGTACGTAAGCCCCTGTTTCACCACCCGACCCAGAAAGTCAGGCTGACGATTTCATCACGCCTGGTTTTTTTCACGACACTTTTCCTGCTGCTGGGGGGGACCATTGGAATTTACTTTTTAGAGTCGATCCATGGTAACCACGAAATCCCCTTCTGGGAGCGACTGAACCAGGCGTGGTTTCAATCGGTGACAATGAGAACCGCAGGCTTTAATACAGTTGACCTGGGAGAATTCCAACCTCAATCCAAACTGTTTTCTGTGTTGTTAATGTTTGTGGGTGCCTCACCCGGTTCCACCGGCGGAGGCGTCAAAACGACTGTTTTCGCTTTGTCGATCCTGTCAGTCTGGGCCCTGCTCAAAGGCAGAGACCGCGTCGAAATCATGGGTAGAACGATTCCGCCAGCCCTGATTCACAGGTCATTAACCATCATTTCACTGGGAATCCTGGTGCTGATGACATCTACTCTGCTGGTCGTGTTATTTGAAAATCGACAGGATATCTTTCTGGACCACCTGTTTGAAACAACCAGTGCCTTTGCCACAGTCGGCGTTTCAACAGGGATTACTGCAAAATTAACAACCCCCTCGCACTGGGTGATTATTTTTACCATGCTGATTGGTAGAGTTGGACCTTTGACAGCTCTGATTGCTTTGTCGAATCGCGGGCCCTCCTATCGATATCGATACCCGGATGAAAGTGTGAACCTGGGTTAATCCCTGCAGCAGAATCCGTTAAAATACAGTTTCATCCGGCATACATTTATTTCACCCCCAAGGGAGTAATGATCCAGTGATAAAAGTAGCTGTCATCGGTTTAGGACGATTTGGAACGGAACTGGCAAAACGACTGGGTGCCAGCCAGGTTGAAGTCATCGCCATCGATAATTCTGACAAGCTGATCAATGAAGTCAAAGATGATGTTGCCATTGCGGTCCGTCTGAACGCAACGGATGAGCAGGCATTGAAAAGCCAGGACATTGACAAGGTGGATGCCTGTGTGATCTCCATCGGCGAAAACTTTGAAGCGGCTCTACTGACAACTGTCATACTCAAAAAACTGGGAGTCCCTAAAATCATCTGCCGCGCTCAGACCAAGTTCCACGCGGAAATTTTTACTCAGGTCGGCGCCACCGATGTCATTCAACCTGAAGTTCAGGCCGGCGCACATCTGGCACGGCTGCTGGCAAATCCTCACCTGGAAGACTATATTCAGGTGGGCGACGGTTATACCATGATCGAATTAATTACACCGAAAGAATTCATCGGAAAAAATCTGACGGAACTTTCCCTGCGATCTACCTACTCGGTGAACGTTGTCGCGATTCGCAAACGAAATTCTGCTGAAGTGGAGGAGAAAACGGGTAAGCTTTACACGACGGACTGTGTTCCTCACCCGGACTACCAGATTCAGGAATCAGATATTCTGTTAATCATCGGAACAGATCAGAACCTGCTGCGGCTCCCCACCAGCAATACATGATTTGATCTGGCCGACAGAGTCTGCACGTCAGACCCAGTCTCTGGATCGTTCGATGGCTTTTTTCCAGCGTTGATACAGATGCGTTCTCCGCTGTTCATCCATGGCAGGCTGAAATTCAACATCTAGAGCCCAGTTTTTTGTCACTTCGTTCTGATCATGCCAGAAGCCGACCGCCAGCCCTGCCAGATAGGCGGCTCCCAGAGCTGTGGTCTCGTGTACGACTGGTCTTTGTGCGGGGACATCCAGCATGTCCGCCTGAAACTGCATCAACAGTTGATTTGCCGCGGCTCCCCCATCCACTTTCAGATTTTTCAGTTTGATCCCGGAATCCTCTTCCATGGCATGCAATACATCACAACTCTGATAAGCCAGCGATTCCAGAACAGCTCTTGCTACATGTGCTTTCGTAGAGCCACGCGTTAATCCGATTAATGTCCCCCGTGCGTTCTGATTCCAGTAAGGAGCTCCCAGCCCCACGAATGCAGGTACAAAGAATACGTCGCCTGAATCTTCTACCTGGGATGCTAAACCTTCTACTTCTTCTGATGATTGAATGATCTGCAGACCATCCCGCAGCCACTGAATCGCAGCACCTGCAATAAATACGGATCCTTCCAGACAATATGTAACCTTGCCATTAATACTCCAGCCAATTGTGGTCAACAGTCCGGTCGTGGAGGGAACCGGTTTGTCTCCCGTATTCATCAGCATGAAGCAGCCGGTTCCATAGGTATTCTTAGCAGAGCCTGTTTCAAAACAGCCCTGCCCGAACGTTGCAGCCTGCTGATCACCGGCAATTCCAGCGATTTTAATTGGCGCACCAAAAAGTTCAGGCGCCGTTTCCCCATAGACCTCACTGGAACTTTTTACTTCCGGCAGCATGCTACGTGGAATATCAAAGACCTGCAGCAGTTCATCATCCCAGTCATGAGTATGGATGTTATATAACAGTGTTCGACAAGCATTGGTGGGGTCGGTAACATGGACTTTCCCCCCCGTCAGCCTCCAGATGAGAAAAGAGTCGATGGTCCCAAACAGCACTTCTCCTTTTGCGGCCTTTTCCCTGAGTCCTTCAATCTCGTTCAACAGATACTCAATTTTGGTACCGGAAAAATAGGCATCGAGGACCAGTCCTGTTTTCTCACGGAACAGTTTTTCGTATCCTTCCGCTTTCAACTGATCACAGCGTTTTGCGGTCAAGCGGCTCTGCCAGACTATGGCATTGGAGACCGGTTTCCCTGTATTCCGATCCCAGAGAACGATTGTTTCACGCTGATTGGTAATGCCGATTGCTGCAATCTCCGAGAGACTGACACCGGACTGCTCAATCACCCTTTGTGCGGTTGAGAGTTGCGAATCCCAGATGGCATCCGGATCGTGTTCTACCAGCCCGGGCGAGGGAAAGATCTGTTCGAATTCCTGCTGAGCGGTTGCCTCAATTTTCCCCTGATGGTTAAACAGTATCGAGCGGCTGGACGTCGTTCCCTGATCCAAAGCCAAAACATACTTAGCCATATCATACTCCTTGAGGCGAACACGAACTTCAAAGCGAAATACTTAAATGCTTACATCCTGTTACATTAAGTAAGCGAAGCCTGGTACACAAGGAATTCCTGAGAAATCTTGAAGAGAGATCTTCTGACGATCTCAGGCAGCAGTTCAGAACTGGAGCCCTGTTTGGGGAGTGCGCATAAAAAAACTGATGGCGAGAGAAATCATTTCTCAAGCCATCAGTCAGTCACACTTAATGGTACCTCCTGCAAAGTACCAGTGTATCAGCAGTCTGTCCTAGTGGTATGCTTGCATTCCGTGCTCAGACAGGTCCAGACCTTTCAACTCGTCTTCTTCAGATACTCTCAGTTGTCCGATTACCTTCAAGATTGTGAAGAGAATGAACATGGTGACAAAGGCATAAACAGGAATCACAACTGACCCCAGAATCTGAACGCCGATATCAAATCCACCGAAGATTCCAGTAGCAACGCCACCCCAGATACCACAAAGTCCGTGGACAGGGAAAGCACCAACAGGATCGTCGATTTTCAGTTTTTCCAGTGCAAGGATGCCGAAGACAACCAGCAGACCTGCAACGACTCCGATAATGAGAGCTTCGATGTTGGTGACACTGTCACAGTTGGCAGTAATACCGACCAGACCTGCGAGAACACCGTTTAGTGCCATGGAAATATCAGGCTTACCATACATGATCCAGCCCAGAACCATAGCCGCAAAACCACCGGCTGCAGCAGCCAGAGTCGTGTTGGTGGCGATTAACATGACAGCATTTGTATTATCGGTTCCGGCAAATGCCAGCTGACTACCAGGGTTAAACCCATACCAGCCGACCCACAGGATGAAGACACCCAGCGTAGCCTGAGCAATGTTGTGCCCTGGGATGGGAACAGACTTACCATCTTTAAAGCGACCGATACGGGGTCCGAGGACAATCGCACCAGCCAGACCGGCAAAACCACCGACAGCATGTACTACAATTGAACCAGCAAAATCATAGAATCCCATGGCGTCCAACCAGCCACCGCCCCACTTCCAGTATCCACTGATCGGGTAAATAATACCGGTCAGGATAACACTATAGATCAGGTAAGAGCTGAATTTCAGACGACCGGCAACAGCACCAGAAACGATGGTGGCAGCAGTCGCTGCAAACGCAACCTGGAACAGGAAGTCAACCTGAGGGTGCAGAACACCTGGACCGGCATCTCCTGCTTCCCCGATTCCAAATCCGGCGTAACCGAAGTAACCATTTCCTGCATCACCCGGATACATGAGACCGTAACCGACGGCGAAATAGATCAAAACGCCGACACAGACATCCATTAAGTTCTTAAAGAGAATATTGATTGTGTTTTTGGATGAGTTGAATCCTGACTCAACCATTGCGAAACCGGCCTGCATGAACAGCACCAGCACGGCACACAGTAACAGCATACTGTTATCAAGTGCGTAGTAAACTTCAGTTAATGAAAGTGGGGGGGCTTCTTCAGCAGGAGCTTCCTCAGCCGGAGCCTGTGTCTCCGCTGTTGCTTCCGCTGCGGGCTTTTCTGTCGGTTCAGCTTCATCAAAAGCCAAAGTGGGTTGAGAGAACGCTAATACTACGACAAGGCTTGCCGTTAAGCCTGTGAGCGCATGTTTCCAATTCATTTTGTCGCAAACCTTTCCCGGAGTCTAATCAGTCGTTGTTTCTTCTACAATTTTTGACAATCGTTAATCCTGATTAGGGCCCCTAAATACCAATCAATAATTTGAGCACTTTCTTTGGTAGTGGGGCTTAATGCAAACAATGTGCCTCAATCAATTTCCGGAAGAGGTAACATGAACTTATCCTGTTTGTTAATTAGCACTTAAAATCTATCACAATAAATTCATATTTGATGTTTTTTACGTTTTGCAACATTTTCAATGTAGACAAATCAGGCATGAATCAGCTGATCTGCCTCCTGTTTAAGCAGACTGTCTGGATATTTCTCTGGCAATCGCCACCCTGCAATTTTGACTGGACACTTTAGACTGGACCCTCCATCGAATCATCAATCGATCCCACAATGGATGGAATGCTATTTGGCATGATCCCCTTCGCTGCCAACTTGGCAGCCTGACTGTGGTGCCTGAAACTCTCCATAAACGTAATCCCCTATAATAAAGCGTCTTACGATTCATCAGTCTGATTGGCATGACGATTGCATTTACTGATCACCGTGGTCGGGGTCCAGATAAATCCCTGCCAACTTTGTTGTATTACACCTAAACGTACTCACGCGACAAAGAATGCATGCAAGTGAATCTGTCATGCGCGTGAGAGATCATCGTGGTCATGGGCAAACATTATTGGCCATTATTGCTGGTTGAGGAGAGACTGTGGCAAAACTTTTAAGCTTTGACGAAGAGGCCAGGAAGAGTTTATTGGCAGGAGTCGCTAAATTGTCGCGAGCCGTAAGCAGTACGCTTGGGCCGCGAGGGCGAAATGCTGTCTTGGACAAAGGCTGGGGAACACCAAAGGTAACTAAGGACGGTGTCACTGTAGCAGAAGACATCGAACTGGAAGATCCCTTTGAGAACATGGGAGTCCAGCTGGTTAAAGAAGCTGCTTCAAAAACAAATGATGTTGCCGGCGATGGAACTACAACAGCAACGGTTCTGGCAGAAGCCATTTTCCGTGAAGGACTGAAGTACATTGCTTCAGGCGCTGATCCAATGGCCTTGAGCCGTGGAGTTCAAAAAGCCGTTGAGGCAGTTGTTGAGCAGATCGGAAAGATCTCCAAGGAAGTCAAAGGCAAAGACAAGAAAGCCATTGAGACTGTGGCTACGATTGCCGGAAACAATGATCCGGAAGTCGGTAAGATTCTTGCAGACGCCCTGTTAAAAGTGGGCGCTGATGGCGTAATCACTGTTGAAGAAGGTCGTGGCGTCTCGACAGAAGTCGATCTGGTTGAAGGGATGCAGTTTGAACGCGGATTCCTGTCACCACACTTTGTCACTGATGAAGATAACCAGACCTGTGATATGGAACGGGCGCGCATCCTGATCTACGAAGAAAAGATCAGCTCAGCCCAGGCTCTGGTACCACTGCTGGAACAGGTTTCCAAAGACGGTTCGCCACTGTTGATCATTGCAGAAGATATTGAAGGCGAAGCACTGGCGACCCTGGTTGTCAACAAATTACGTGGCATCATCAAAGTCTGTGCAGTTAAGGCACCTGGCTACGGTGATCGTCGCAAAGCCATGCTGGAAGACATCGCAGTCTTGACCGGCGGCAAAGCCATTTTCAAAGACCTGGGTATCAAGCTGGAAGCAGTTGAACTGAAAGATCTTGGTCAGGCCAAGAAAATTCATGTCAGCTCTGACAACACAACAATCGTCAGCGGCGGTGGAAATAAAGCTGCCGTCAGTGGCCGTGCTGATCAGATCCGGGCTGAAATCGAAGTCACCGACAGTGAATACGATCGCGAAAAACTTCAGGAACGCCTGGCCAAACTGGCAGGGGGAGTGGCTCAGATCAACGTAGGTGCTGCCACCGAAACGGAAATGAAGGAACGCAAAGACCTGATCGACGACGCACTGGCCGCAACCCGTGCTGCCATTGAAGAAGGCATTGTCCCCGGCGGTGGAATCGCCCTGCTGCGATCCAGCAAATCACTCGACAGCCTCAAGCTGTCTGGCGATCAGGCCTTGGGAGTGGCATTGATTCAGAAAGTTCTGGAAATGCCACTGCGGGCGATTGCCGAAAATGCAGGACAGGATGGTTCTGTAGTTGCCAATCGTGTCAAAAAAGATAAAAGCAGCTCATTTGGTTATGATGCACTGAATGATCGATATGGCGATATGTTTGACTTTGGTGTCGTTGACCCGGCTAAAGTCGTGCGTTCCACACTGCAGAATGCCTCCAGTGTTGCCTGCCTGCTGATGACAACAGATTCCATTGTTGTCGAGGAACCCAAAGACGAAGAAGACGACCACCACCACGATGACCACCACGACATGGGTGGTATGGGTGGCATGGGTGGCATGGGTGGCATGCCCGGAATGGGTGGCGGTATGCCTGGAATGGGCGGCATGCCCGGCATGGGTGGCTTCTAAAAAACCATCGCCATGCTCCTCTGATACAAGAGCATGGCAACAGGGCCTTCACCGGATCCTGACTGTTACAATATAAAGACAAATTACTTCCGGGAAATGCTCCCGGATTCACACATACAACCAGACTAATTGGAATACTTGGGAGTTAACAAAATGGAACTGAATCCTCTTGATGACCGTATCGTGATTGAACCCAATGTTGCAGAAGAAACAACTGCTGGTGGGATTGTTCTGCCTGACACAGCTCAGGAAAAACCACAGAGCGGTACTGTAATCGCTGTAGGACCGGGGCGTCTTCTGGAAAGTGGTGAGCGTTGCCCGGTTGCTGTTGAAGTCGGTGATGAAGTTCTCTACGGCAAATACGGTGGAACCGATATCGAAGTCAGTGGTAAAGACGTCAAGATCCTGCGGGAAAGTGACATTCTTGCTAAAATCATCAAGTAAAGAACGTACAGAATCGGACCATTCGGACAGAGATAGTAATTGGATAACTCAACACTGTCTCTGTCTGCTTCGAGAATTTTAATCAATCACAATTCACGCAGGGGAGAACGGAGCAATCCGATTGAATGTTCATTCCTGTTAAACAGAGGAGTTTATAAGCGTGGCAAAGCAACTATTGTTTGAAGATCGCGCACGTGCCAAGCTGCAAAAAGGCGTGCAAACTATCAGCGACGCTGTAGCCATCACCATGGGTCCCACGGGACGCAACGTGATCATCGATAAAAATTTTGGCAACCCCCTGGTGACCAAAGACGGTGTTACAGTCAGTAAAGAAGTTGAACTCGAAGACCCGTTCGAAAACATGGGTGCTAAACTGGTCAACGAAGTTGCAACCAAAACCAGCGATGTTGCCGGTGATGGTACAACGACTGCTACCGTTTTAGCCCGCTCCATCTATCAGGAAGGCCTGCGCGGCTTGTCTCTGGGAGCAAACCCCATGATCGTTCGTCGGGGCATCGACAAAGCCGTTGAAGCTGCTGTCGCTGCGATCGAAGCACTGGCCAAGCCTGTCACTGAAAAGGCAGAAATTGCTCAGGTTGGAGCGATCTCAGCTAATAATGACAGTGTCATCGGCAACCTGATTGCCGACGCCGTTGAAAAAGTGGGTCGTGACGGAGTGATCACCGTTGAAGAAGGCAAGGGAAATGAAACAACCTTGTCTTTCGCAGACGGGATGCAATTCGATAAAGGATACATTTCACCTTACTTTGTCACTGACACAGAAGGTATGAAGTGCATTCTGGAAGACTGCTATATCCTGATTCACGAATCCAAAATCTCTGCTCTGCGTGATCTGGTGCCTCTGCTGGAAAAAGTTTCTCAGACAGGTAAACCGCTGTTGATTATCGCTGAAGACGTTGAAGGCGAACCACTGACCGCTCTGGTCGTCAATAAACTTCGTGGCGTTCTTAACATTGCTGCTGTCAAAGCTCCTGGCTTTGGTGATCGACGTAAAGCCATGCTGGCAGACATCGCTGTGCTGACCGGCGGGACCGTCATTTCTGAAGACCTAGGGATCAAGCTCGAATCAGTGGAACTGGCTCAACTGGGTCAGGCCAAGCAGATTGAGATTACCAAAGATTCCTGTACCCTGATTGAAGGTGCCGGAAAAACAGATGCTCTGCAGGCTCGAGTCGCTCAGATCCGCGGACAGCTGCAGAAAACTGAGAGCGAATATGATCGTGAAAAATACCAGGAACGCCTGGCAAAACTGACTGGCGGCGTTGCCATCATTTCTGTCGGTGCAGCAACCGAAGCCGAAATGAAGCAGACCAAAGCCCGTATGGAAGATGCTCTGCATGCCACACGTGCTGCTGTCGAAGAAGGCATTCTCCCCGGCGGTGGCGTGGCCCTGCTGCGATCCATCGAAGCCGTTGAAAAAGTCAAAGGCAAAAACGACGACGAGAAAATTGGCATCAGCATCGTTGCCCGTGCTCTTGAAGGCCCCATTCGACAGATCGCAGAAAACTGTGGAACGGATGGTGCTGTTGTCGCCGATGAAGTTAAGCAGTTGACTGGCTCCAAAGGTTATAATGCCAACAGTGGCGAATACGTCGACATGTTCAAAGCAGGAATTATTGATCCGGCCAAGGTCGTGAAAAACGCCCTGAAAAATGCCGCCTCGATTGCCGGCCTGATGCTGACCACCCAGGTACTTGTCACCCGCAGTGACAGCACCGAAGGTAACAAGCTGGCTGACGTCGAAGGTAGTGTTCGATAGTTTCTGACACAACCTGGGTTCTATGACAGGAATTCAGGAGAAACATTGTGATAACAGACGGGCCGCCGTAAAATGGTGGCCCGTTTTTTTCAGTTCTGATTAGAACGAGAATAGCAAGAATCTGACCAGTGCGGACATGGTCTGATTCAAAACCTTTTAGATATACGACGAGTTGTGATTTATGGCATCGAAACGCGATTATTATGAAATTCTCGGCGTATCGCGCGAAGTGACCACCATTGAAATTAAAAAAGCGTACAAGAAGCTGGCGCTGGCCAATCACCCGGATCGCAACCCGGGTGATGAAGAAGCCATCAAACGTTTCAAAGAAGCCGCTGAAGCATTTGAAGTTCTGGGTGACGATAAAAAACGTGCCCACTATGATCGCTATGGGCACGCTGATTTCGGCGCAGGCGCCAGTCAGTTCCATGATGTTTCCGATATCTTCAGTGCGTTTGGCGATCTGTTTGAGGGCTTTGGTTTTCGAAATTCATCGCAACGCGGCGGCAATCGTCCGCGACAGGGTGAAAGCCTGAGAACCAGCCTTCAGATTGATCTACTGGATGCTGCAGCTGGCTGCGAGCGTGAAATCCATATCAATCGCCAGGAAACCTGCGATACCTGCCATGGCACAGGTGCCAGACCAGGTACAGAACCAGATGAATGTGATTACTGTGGCGGCGCCGGCCAGGTCGTGCAGTCACAAGGGTTTTTCCGGGTACAGACAACCTGTCCCCGGTGCCGAGGGGCCGGCAAAGTCATCGTCGAAAAATGTTCGGACTGCCGTGGAGAGGGTCGTATCGCACAAGAAACGACTCTGGAAATCAAAGTCCCTGCCGGCATCGATAATGGTATGCAACTCTGCCTGAGAGGTGAAGGAAATCCGGGCGCCAATGGGGGACCGCGAGGTGACTTGTATGTCGTCATCGGCGTTGATGAGCATCCCCTGTTCCGACGCCAGGAGCAGGAACTGAGCTGTCATGTTCCGATCACATATACACAGGCTGCTTTAGGAGCCAACATCGAGATACCGACTTTGGAAGGACGACACGATCTGAAAGTTCCTTCGGGAACTCAGCCAGGTGAAGTCTTCCGCCTGAAAGGGCTGGGCATGCCCAATCCTCATGGGGGCCGACGCGGCGACCTGCATGTCGTCGTACAGATTGATGTTCCCAAGAAGATCTCAGAGCGCGAAGAAGAGTTGTTGCGTGAACTGGCAGAAATTGAACACGCGGAAGTCTCTTCTCACCGCAGCCCGAATCGTAATTCGTTTTTTGACAAATTGAAGGAGTACTTCACACATTCCGATTAATCGATGTGAACGTGTGTCAGGAAGCATTCCGTTTTTTTTGTTTTCATATTCAAAACAGTTTGAAACAGCGTAGCAGGTCAGAAAAATGGCAGATATGGAACAACCAGAAGAGATTCAAAACCAGACCGAAGAAATTCCGGTTGAGGAGAGTGAAGTGACAGACGAAGCGCCGACAGTCGAAGAACAGCTACAGTCCGCGATTTCTGAGCGAGATGAGAATCAGGATCGTTTTCTGCGTTCGCAGGCTGAACTGGACAACGTTCGCAAACGGCATCAGAAAGAAATGGAACTGCTCCGCCAGTACGCTGCAGCGCCCTTTATCCAGGATTTATTACCAGCCCTGGATAACCTGAAACGGGCCGTCGATGCCGCTGAAAGTGCTGACCAGGTCGGTGACCTTAAACAGGGCGTCGAAATGGTGGCAAAACAGCTTCTTGACGTGCTCTCCAAACATAATGTGACACCCATTGATGCCCTGGGAAAACCGTTCGATCCGAACCTGCATGAAGCACTGCAGCAGATGCCCTCCGATGAGCATCCACCGATGACCGTCATCCAGGAACTGGAACAGGGTTTTATTCTCAATGACCGGGTGGTTCGCCCCACCAAAGTCATTGTTTCTTCGGGTCCTGCCGAAGGTTAATTACTTCTCATTGCCTTTTCATTGTGAGTCTTAATCGATGCCAACTTATGATTATGAATGTTCCCAGTGTGGTCATAAATGGGAAGAATTTCAGTCCATTACTGCAAAGCCGCTCAGAAAGTGTCCTGAATGCGGAAAGCTGAAAGCAAAACGCGTCATCGGCGCAGGCGGCGGAATCATCTTCAAAGGTTCTGGTTTTTACCAAACTGACTACCGGAGCAGCTCTTACAAAAAAGATGCTGCCGCTGATACCAAGACACAGTCACCGAGTTCCGATTCAAAAAGCAGCGGTGATTCAGGTTCTTCCAGCAAGAGTGGGTCAGCGGATTCCTGATTACCTTTGATATTTCCACTGGAATGATCTATAAGAGAATCAGACCCCGAATTCGCTCCCTTTTTTGTCTGAGGATCCGATGATCCAACCACAAACATGTCCCATTTGTCGCAAGGTTGTCACCTTCCAGGCAAGTGATGATCAATCCCCGTTTCCATTCTGCAGCCAAAAATGCCGTGACGTAGACTTCTTTCGCTGGTCAGATGGCCGTTATGCGATTGTAGAAGAACTCGACCCGCGCATCATAGAGTTGCAGCAACTGGAGCAGGAAGGTGAAGACGATTAAAGAGACTTCATCGGACGCTCCTGCTTTGCCTGAAAGCTCCGAAAGCGAACTTACTGGTGGACTTTCCCCCACCGTGAAGGGCACGTTATATGGACTGTTATCCGCGTTAGCTTATACTGCTGCCAATATCGCACTGCGCGAAGCAGCTGTGGACAACAATGCCGACTGGGCCATCTGGATCTCTGCTCTTAAATCGGTCCCAGCCACTATCGTTGGCTGGGCCCTGGTTGCTTACCGCGGATCGCAGGGACTGCCTGCACTGCCTCCGAGACGACTCGTCCTCCCTTTAATTTTAACCGGGCTTGTCATGCAGTTTGGTGGAAACGTCATGTTTCAATGGTCGCTCAGCCTGGGAGGGTTGGCTTTTACCGTCCCCCTTTGCTTCGCCACACTGTTGACGACGGGGGCTCTACTGGGACGAATTTTCCTGGAGGAGGCCATCACCCCGCGCATGTTCGCCTCCATGATCATTCTGACTGCGGCGATTGTGATCCTGAGCCTGGGCGCCCATCAGGCTGAAGTATCCGTTTTTGAAAATATGGAACACCATTCCAGCTCAATGGCGACTGTCGCACTTACAATCTTTGTGGCAGGGTTTGCCGGTTGTTCTTACGGGGCAGGAGGTGCGGTCATTCGTGGTTCGGTCCGAGGGGAAACATCCATCTCGGCCACTCTGGTTTTGATCAGCACCACAGGACTGATCTGTCTGACGGGTGTCGCCGTTTATCGGCTGGGAATCTCAATCTTCTGGATCACGACTCCCTGGCAGTATCTGGTGATGCTGGTCGGAGGCATCATGAATGCGATTGCGTTTTTCGCCATTGGTGCCTCCATGAAATATCTGACGGTCACCCGCGTCAACCTGTTAAATGCATCTCAGACGGCAATGGCCGCCTTCGCTGGCGTACTTTGTTTTGGTGAACAGTTAACCGTCTGGCTGTTATGTGGTACCGCCCTCACAATCGGCGGTTTATTCCTGATGGAAAAGAAACGAGCCACCATTCCGAACAGCAGCCTGACTCAGACAACCGGAATTTCAACACAGCAAGAAAAAGGTCCTTCTGATGAATCATGACTCCGCTTCACCTGACTGGCCACATAGACAAGCGGAGATTCCCGCTCCTCCCGAATTCCCTTATCCGGAAGTAGACTGTGACTGGCAGGCACTCCATTCTTCGCCAATCATCGATCCGACAGCCTGGGTGACACCGGATGCGATTGTCACCGGAAGAGTGCGTCTCAAAGCGCGTAGTACAGTCTGGCATCGGTGTGTGTTGCGCGGCGATCTGGAGTATATTGAAGTGGGAGAAGAGACCAACGTGCAGGATGGTTCAATCCTGCATACCGATTATCAGCACCCCTGTATTCTCGGTGATCGCGTGACACTGGGACACGCTGCCATCGTACACGGCTCGATTGTGGAAGATGACGCCATGATCGCCATCGGTGCCACGGTTCTCAGCCGCTGCGTGATCGGAAAGGGTGCATTAATCGCAGCAGGTGCCCTGGTACGGGAAGGTATCCACGTACCGCCGGGGACACTCTGGGCAGGCTGTCCCGCCCGGCAGATTAAAGTACTCACAGATCAGCAGCAGGAACGTCTCAAAGCAACCTGGCAACACTACGTGAATCTGGGAGCAGCCAGTCTGCAACGCTTTGGTAGAGATCATATCGACGCGTTAATAACTGAGATTTAACTCTCAGCAGACCTGTTCACAGGTCCAAGCACTCTTGCAAAAACCTGTTACCAGATCTGCTTTTTGCCTCGAAAACAGTAGGTTGTGTATGGTATCCTAAGGAATCAGTTTTTCAATGAAACTAATTAATTCAGGATTATCGAATGAATACCGACCGACCTCAGAGTTCTCCCTCAACGACGCGACGTGAATTTATTAAAAACGGCACGGCAGCTGTCGCAGCCGCTTCTTCATTATCAAGTGTCGCATTCGCTGGTTCCGCTCCGCTGACGGCGCTGCAATCCAGTCTGTTTGCCGGAGGCAGTGATGTGATTCGCGTAGGCCTGGTTGGCTGTGGTGGACGGGGAACCGGAGCCGCCGCCCAGGCACTGGCAGCCGCCCCCAACGCCAAACTGGTCGCCATGGGTGATACATTTTACGACCACCTCGACAAGAGCTTTCAGAACCTGAAAAAGAATCCCGTAGCTGAGCAGGTTCAGGTAGACGCCGATCACAAATTTGTCGGCTTCGATTCGTATCAGAAAGTGATCGACTGTGTCGATGTCGTGCTGCTGACGACACCGCCCCACTTCCGTCCCATGCAACTGCGGGCCGCCATTGAAGCTGGCAAACATGTCTTCGCTGAAAAGCCGGTTGCCGTTGATGCCCCCGGCGTACGATCCGTTCTGGAAACCTGCAAGCTGGCAAAACAAAAGAACCTTTCGATCGTCTCCGGACTCTGCTGGCGGTATCACGAAGGGATGCGGGAAACGTTTAAGCAGATTCATGATGGTGCAGTCGGCGATGTAATGGCCATTCAATGCAGTTACAACACCCGTGGATTATGGATGTTTGAGCGGCAGCCCGAATGGAGCGACATGGAATGGCAGATGCGCAACTGGCTGTACTTCACCTGGCTTTCCGGGGATTTCAATACCGAGCAGCATGTCCACAGCCTGGATAAAATGGCCTGGACCATGAAGGATCAGACCCCCCTGGCCTGTAGTGGAACCGGCGGTCGACAGACCAGAACCGGGAAAGAGTACGGCAATGTCTTTGATCACTTTGCCATCGTTTATGAATACCCGAATGGCGTGAAAGGTTTCAGCCGCTGTCGACAGCAGGATGGATGCGCCGTCGATGTTTCCGACCATGTCTTTGGTACCAAGGGACGTGTCGATGTCTTTAAACATCGTATTTATGATCCGAAAGGCGAAAAGACCTGGGACTTCCGGGGTAAAAGTAAAAACATGTATCAGGTGGAACATGATGAATTCTTCGCAAGCATTCGCTCGGGCGAACCCATTAATAATGGCGATTACATGACGAAGAGTACCATGCTGGCGATCATGGGGCGTATGGCTGCTTACACCGGTAAATCAATCACATGGGACGAAGCCATGAATTCAAAAGAAGACCTGACCCCGGCCAGTTATGAGTGGGGGCCGATTCCTGTTCCGCCGGTCGCCATGCCCGGTATCACAGCGTTCAAATAGAAGCTGATTGACCGAAGTCCTACATCAGCCAATTTCAAAACGTCTGCAGTTTTCCTGCAGACGTTTTTTTTTGGACAGACTGTCGCATTACCATATTATTCTGTTCGTAGAAATTCTCTGAGATTATTGAGTTTTCCGAAACATTTTCTCGTCTCCCGGGTTTGATAATTGTAGCTTAAATGTGATTGAGGTACACAGTCGCTTCCACTCATACAGCAATTCTTCACAACCGGTGTTAATTCAGTGAAAACAGACTGTAAAACCTTATTTCAATTTAATATACAACCAGTGTTGTAAACCCACTGGTTTAGGACACTTAACATTTCTGAATCACATTCCCGGAGACCCTCAAATGCGTATGTCACGTTTATTTTCAACTGGTGCTGCCCTGCTTGCCATCAGCGCCACCACACTTGTATCAGCACAGCCTCCAGAAGGGAAAGACCGTCCGGAAAGAGGCGATCGTCCTGAAGGACGTGAACGTGGCGACCGCGACCGCGGCCCTCGGGAAGGTGGTCCCCGTGATGGCAGAGGAGGTCCTGGTGGACGTCCTAATTTCATGTTGATGTTACCGATCTTCATTACTCTGGACGTAAACAAGGACGGCGAACTCTCGAAAGAAGAGATTGAAAACGCCACCGTCGCACTCCAGAAACTGGACAAAGACAAAAACGGAAAACTGACCGAAGATGAATTGCGTCCCGATTTTGGTGGTTTTGGCCGTCGTGACGGAGACCGTCGTGGACCGGGAGGCCCTGGTGCATTTGGACGTGGTGAAGGCGGCCGTGGTGGTCGAGGCGGCGATTTTGTCGAACGAATGATGGCTAACGACAAGAATAAAGACGGCAAACTCACCAAAGAAGAACTGCCTGAAAGAATGCAGTCCATGTTTGATCGGGTGGATGCCAACAAAGACAAGGAAATTGATAAAGCCGAACTGACTAAAATGGCAGAACAGTTCAACTCCCGCAATCGATCCGGTGGCAGAGACCGTGGCGAACGCGGTGGTCGTAACTCAGACGGGGATCGCCCCAAGCGTCCCGAATCTGATAACTAGTGTGCATCACATTTAAATGTAGCGTCTCTCAATCTCGTATACTCGAGTCAAACAGCCCTGGAGACGTTACAGTAAAACTGTGACACAGACTAGCCTGTATTTTGAAACTCACTGTTATCCGTTTGGTTTATTAACGCATTCAGTTTCAGGGAATATGCCATGCAGCCCAAAATTGCTGTCTTCGCTTTGTTGATGTTCATTTCCTCAAGCGTTCAGGCAGACTGGATGAGGTTTCGTGGACCAAACGGATCAGGAGTTTCAGATGAAAAACAGGCCACTCCTGATAGATGGAGTCCTCAACAGAACCTCAAATGGAAAGTGGCTCTGCCAGGTCATGGCTCATCCAGCCCGATTATCGTAGGTGATAAAGTTTTTGTCACCTGCTGGTCGGGCTATGGGATGACTCGCAATGATCCCGGAGATCAAAAGGATCTGCGCAGGCACCTGGTCTGCCTGGACCGAAAATCAGGAAAAATTCTCTGGGACAAAACAGTAGATCCAGTACTTCCGGAAGACGTCTATACCGGCATGTTCGCCGAGCACGGTTATGCCTCCCATACCCCCACTTCTGACGGAAAAAACGTCTATGCCTATTTCGGTAAATCGGGAGCAGTCGCTTACGATCTGGATGGAAACAAGCTGTGGCAGACCATCGTCGGCGATGAACTGGATCCCCGTAGATGGGGTTCTTCTTCCAGCCCGATTCTCTACAAAGACCTGTTGATCGTAACAGCAACGGCAGAAAGTGAAGCCCTGGTGGGGCTCGATAAAAAGACCGGCAAAGAAGTCTGGCGACAGGAATCGACGGGCTTTAATGCGACCTGGGGCACACCCGTTCTGGTCAAAGGGAGTGATGGTGAGACAGATCTGGTTCTGGGTGTTCCTTATGAAATATGGGGCATGAATCCAGAGAATGGCAAACTACGCTGGTACTGCGAAGCCATGGACACAGACACCTATTGTTCCAGCGTGATCGCTGAGAACGGTATTGTCTATGGCATTGAAGGTCGGGGCGGCGGATCCATTGCTGTCAATGCAGGTGGAAAAGGCAACGTCACTAAAACAAACGTACTTTGGACGGGACGTGATGCCAACCGGATTGAAACGCCGGTAATGTACCAGGGACGAATTTATTTCTTCTCACGCGGTATCGTCAATTGTATCGACGCCAAAACCGGAGAACGGATCTTCCGTGGTCGACTGGAATCAGGAGATTCAGTTGCCACGGACGACCGGGAAGAGGAAGCGGGCGGCAACCGCTTCGGCGGACGTTCTGGTCGAGGTGGCGGTGGCGGTTTTCGTGGCAGTGATTATTCTTCACCGGTCATCGCAGATGGTAAAGTCTATTTCACATCCCGCTCGGGTGAAACCTATGTCATCAAGGCCAGCGCTCAACTGGAACAGATCTCTGTGAATCGTCTGACAGATGAAAATGAAGATTTCAGCGCATCACCTGCGATCAGCGATGGAGACCTCTTTATCCGCTCAGACAAACACCTGTATTGCGTGGGTAAATAAAGACTGTGAAAGCAGACTCAATTCGATCTATTCGCCTTGAATCGTTACGACCAGTCTTCGACTGCCGCCATGATTGCGATGCTCACACAAATAGATTCCCTGCCAGGTTCCCAGACAGAGGCGCCCTTCGCTGATCGGGATCGTCAACGAATTTCCAATCAGCGACGCTTTGACATGTGCGGGCATATCATCGGGTCCTTCACAGGTATGCACGTAAGGAAATGATTCCGGTGCAATCTTGTTAAATGACATTTCCAGATCCACGGGGACATCCGGATCTGCATTTTCATTGATTGAAAGTGAAGCGGAGGTATGCATGATAAAGACATGCATTAAGCCAACCTTGATCGTTGAGAGTTCTGGAATTTCACTGAGAACTTCTTGAGTGACAATATGAAAACCACGTCGAAACGCAGGCAGACGAATCTGCTTTTGTATCCAGGCCATGATGGATTTCTCTTTCAAACGTTGTGAGTGCGATCCGGAGCCGCTGCACATTGCGCCCGCCAGCGTAACCAATGGTCGGCCAGCGTGATGGCAATCATTGCTTCCGCGATGGGAACGAAGCGAGGTAACAGACAGGGATCATGCCGCCCCTTTGTGCGAATCGTTGTTGCCTCTCCCTGGCTGGTAACCGTCGGCTGTTCGATCAGCAGACTGCTGGTTGGCTTGACCGCTGCTCGAAAGACAAGGGGTTGCCCCGTGGAGATCCCACCCAGATTGCCTCCATGACGATTCGTATCCGTCCCAATTACAGGTTCCCCACTTTCGTCGCTCTCTTCAGCAATGAAGTGATCGTTATTTTCACTGCCCCGCATGGTCGCGCATCCGAACCCGGAGCCATATTCGACTCCCAGAACGGCGGGAATACTGAACAGGGCTTTGGCTATATCTGCTTTCAGTTTGTCGAAAACCGGTTCTCCCAGTCCCGCGGGGACATTGATGGCAGCAATTTCTGCGACGCCACCAATCGAATCGCCATCTTTTCTGACAGAATCGATGAAGTCGAACATCTGACGCGCCAGATCATGATCGGGACAGCGGACCGGGTTCAGACTGCCATCCGAAAATGTCTCGACCTGTGCTGCTGTGATCGAAGTCGGATCGGAGATTTTTGCCTTGAGATGTCCGACCTGGGTCACATATCCGATGATGCGTCCACCGAATGCGGCATTCAGAATTTTTTTGGCGACCACACCCGCTGCAACACGGACATTCGTTTCACGTGCACTGGAACGTCCACCGCCACGGTAATCGCGAAAACCGTATTTGGCGTCATAGGTGTAGTCCGCATGCCCCGGGCGATATTTGTCTTTGATATCGCTATAGTCTTTACTCCGCTGGTCCTCATTACGGATGAGAATCGCCAGACTGGTTCCTGTTGTGATTCCCTCAAACACGCCGGAAAGGATCTCGGGATGATCTGCTTCTTTGCGCTGCGTGACAATCTTGCTTTGTCCCGGTTTGCGGCGATTGAGATCAACCAGCAGATCTTCCACGCTGATTGGAATCCCTGGCGGAACGCCATCTATAATCACGACATTGCCCGGACCGTGGCTTTCGCCTGCTGTTGTAATCCGAAATGCTTGTCCAAAACTGTTTCCTGCCATACCCTGATTGTAGCGGGACTTCAAGGAATTTCATCCTTCCCGGCTGTCTCCACGGTATGAATTCAGCGAGAAGGTAGGAATTGTTCCGAATATTCCCGCTACAAACCTGCAGGAACTGGTGCTGCCCGCTAAAATACCCGGGCTAAACAGGGTTTCCTGAACCAGCCCTGTTTAAATGTATCGAACCAGCAGGGCCGGTAAAGTACCAGAATAGAAAGATGTTTGACCGTGTCGACACAGCCACCCCAGCAATTTCAGACGCCTCCCGTTTCAGGTTGCATGATACTGAGTCTGATGATTTTTATGGGCTGCATGCTCCCATTGATCTTTGTCGATCTGGCAGAGACTGCCTTACGAAATCTGCACCTCAGTCCACAGGCTGCCATCCTGGTTCTATTTGGAATGATCTTTGGCTCTCTGATCAACTTCCCCATCGCGAGGTTTCCCCTTGACCGGGAAGTAAATGTTCCCGTGTTTGAGTCTCTGGCTGGTATGCAACTGATGCCGAAAATGCAACGCTTGAGGCAGGAAGCAGTTATTGCCGTCAATCTGGGTGGTTGCGTGATTCCTGTTTTACTGGCGATCTGGCTGTCTCGCTTTATTATTGGAGGGGGTATCACACCGGTTCTGGTAACAATCGTAGGGATCTGCCTGAATACCGTGGTCTGTTATCGTACCTCGCGGCTGGTACCGGGAATGGGGATTGCCATGCCGGTCTTCATTCCGCCCCTGGTGTCGGTCATCGCAACGATTCTCGGCTTTGGGATCATCGGACCGCTGACCGGTAATGCGGATATGAATTATCAGGCTTTGTATGCCCCGATTGCCTTTGTGATTGGTATTTCCGGCCCGCTGATAGGAGCCGACCTGTTTCACTGGAACGACTTCAAAAAACTGGATTCCCCGTCGATCAGTATCGGCGGTGCCGGGACCTGGGACGGAATCGTCCTCTCAGGCATGATCGCCGCACTTATTGTTTGAGGGTTTCTGTTTTCAACAGGCTCTCTACAAAAGGGATCACATCCCGCTTGTAGGTGTATCCTTCTTCGCCGTATTCTCGGCGTTCATTGTCAAAACGTTTCGCCTGCTTGCCCTGCCGATCATAAACATAAGTCGCCGGCATTGAAGCCAGATCCAGTGTGGGAAACAGTTCCTCTGCGGGCACATTACTGACGATATTCGTCATAAAAGCCTTGTGTTTAGTGAGAAACTTTTCGACCGGTTTTTTATAATACTCGGGTGGATAATTCTTGCCTCCGAAGTAATCACAATTGAAAGAAACACAAACAACCTCGTTCGGGTACTGATTCTGTAAAGAAACAAGATCCGGAAATTCACGCAGACAGGGAGGACAGGATGTTGACCAGAGATCAACGACCACAACTTTCCCCTGATTGTCTGCGATGAACTGCTCAACATAGCGCCAGTCAGCGATTTTCAGCGTGGGTTTCACAACCGGTATACCACTCACACTGCCTGACTCGTTTGATTCATTCGCATCAGCCCCACAACCCGAAAGCAGAAATAAAAGTGTCGCACAAATCACGGGGAGCAGGATTTGCTTTTCTTGAAAAAAGATTGTGAATGTTTGTCGTAAATTGAACTTCATTCTCTTGGTACTCTGTCATAGAAAGCTTTACACTCTAATCTACGTTCAGTTTACTAAACTGTGCTGAAAACGAACAGATTAGTAATAGAGACGCGAGGTTCAGTCAGCATTTATTTTAATCTCTGAATCAAATTTGATCCCCACCCTGTGGGACAGTTCCGAACATCCCAATCCATTTCTGAAGGAAAGTAGAACCCGTTGGTCTGGTGGCATTATTTATTACTGGCGGGTGTTGGCTGTATTGCCGGTATCCTGAATGTTCTGGCAGGGGGGGGCTCACTTATACTGATGCCCATCATGGTGTTTCTGGATATTCCCGGAGCCGTCACAAATGGTACTGTACGTATCGCGATTTTAGGTCAGAACCTGACGGCAGTCGCCGGTTTTAAACAAAAAGGCTTTTCTGATTACCGCCTCAGCCTGACCCTGGCGCTGTGCGCACTGCCCGGTACTGTCATTGGCGCTTTTTTAGGCACCAAACTCAGCAATGCCTGGTTTAATCGCGTCCTGGCAATTGTCATGTTGGGAGTTCTGGTAACAATGATTCTTGGTAATCGTAAAAAGAAAAAACCAGAACCGAAAGAGGAAGAAACTTCAATCAGTTCATCAATCGATGGGAATCTTTCCGGAAGCACGGTTTCTGAACCTTCGGTTTCCGTCACCGGTTATCTGTTGATGGTTCTGGCAGGATTTTATGGAGGATTTATTCAGGCGGGTGTCGGTTTTATTCTGATAGCCATTATTCATAATTTGATGAATATTGATTTAGTACGAACCAATATGCATAAGGTGTTTATCGTAGCCGTCTATACGATCGCAGCGATCGGAATCTTTGCATGGCAAGGGCAAATCTGGTGGTTTACCGGACTGATCCTGATGATCGGAATGTCGATTGGCGGCTGGATTGGATCAAATCTGGCCGTTAATAAAGGGGATGCATTCATCCGCACAGTTTTATATATTGCCCTTGTCTGCATGTCGATCAAACTACTATTTATGTAACAGCAATCTTTCATTTTTGGATGATTGTCTTTTTCAGATCATGAAACGGGTTTCCATGTTGTGGCGACTGAAACAAACGGTGGTTTATCTGTCCCTGTTGATCCTGATGGGAACGGTTTCCCTGACCGGCGGCATTGCAGATGATCCTGAAATCAGAACTGCATTTGACGCAAAACGCTCGTTTGACTATCTGACCAGAATCTGTCGCCTCAAATCACGTATCAGTGGTTCTCCCGGCATGGCGGCGCAGCAGAAACTCATTCTGGACCATTTCAAGGAACTCAAAGCAAAAGTCCAGTTCCAGTCTTTCGATGCACCGCACCCGATTACCGGGAACCCGGTGCGGATGAATAATATGATTGTCAGCTGGAATCCGGATGCCAAAAAACGTATTCTGCTGGCCTGTCACTATGATACAAGGCCGTTTCCCGATCGTGATCGAAATAATCCCCGGGGTTTATTCATTGGAGCAAACGATGGCGGTAGTGGCGTCGCCTTTCTCATGGAGCTGGGAAACATAATGCCGACTTTGAAAGTCAGCCACGACTACGGAGTTGATTTCGTCTTCTTTGATGGCGAGGAACTGGTCTACCGTCAGAATGATCCTTATTTTCTGGGTTCGAAATATTTTGCCGAGCAGTACAAAAATGAACCGCGTGAATTCGAATATGTCTACGGCGTCCTGCTGGATATGATCGCCGACAGGAATCTCGGAATCTACATGGAGAAAAACAGTCTGAAGTATGCGCCGCAGTTAACACACAGCATCTGGGATGCAGCTCGCAAAACCGGGGTGCGGGAGTTTTTTGCTCAAGCCAAATACGAAATCAGGGATGACCATCTCCCCCTGAATGAAATTGCCGGCATCCCGACATGTGATATTATTGATTTTGATTACCCGGCCTGGCACACGACCCGCGATATTCCCCGTTACTGTTCTGGAGCCAGTCTGGAAAAAGTGGGAACCGTGCTCATCTACTGGCTGCAGAACCTGCCAGAGTGAAAGAAAAATTTTCATGTATGTATTGCCTGATTCAACGATTACCGCCCGCTACGAAATGGAATCAGAGGCATGATTGATTCACTGCTGTTACATCGCGTGCAGTTTGCTTTCACGGCATCCTTTCATTATCTGTTTCCCCAGTTGACGATGGGACTGGCGCTATTAATTTTCATCCTGAAATGCATAGGCTTACGTGGCAATCCCTGGGCCGATGCCGCCGCGCGGTTCTGGTTGAAGATATTTGGACTCACTTTCCTGATGGGAGTCGTCACAGGCATTCCACTCGAATTCCAGTTTGGAACTAACTGGGCGCAACTTGTAAAATCGACGGGATCGATCCTGGGACAAACCCTGGCGATGGAAGGGATCTTTGCATTTTTTCTGGAGTCCACCTTTCTCTATCTGCTGATCTTTGGTGAGAAGAAACTGGGAAAACGATTGCATTGCCTGGTCTCTTTCCTCCTGTTTGCAGGTACCTGGTTAAGCGGATATTTCATCATTTGTACGAATGCTTTTCTGCAGCATCCAGTCGGCTACCGGATCGGAGAAGATGGCATCTACCAGCTGACCAGTATCTGGGCGTTACTCAGCAATCCCTGGGCGATCAAACAATATCTGCATACCATGACCGGCGCCGTCATAACCGGATGTTTCACTATGGCATCGATTGCCGCCTTCCATTTACTGAAACAGCAGCACCAGGACATTTCCCGCCGTTATCTGTCGGTGGCAGTGCTGGTCGGTTTTCCCGCCAGCATGATTGCGGCCATGCCGACCGGCGACTGGGAAGCCAAACAGGTCCAACAGCATCAGCCAGTCAAATTCGCAGCGATGGAAGGCCACTTTCATACGGAGGATGGTGCAGGCCTGGTCATCCTTGGCCAACCCAATCTTCAGGAAATGAAAATCGATAACCCGATCATAATACCGAAAGCACTCTCGTTTCTGACTCACGCCAGCTGGAATGCGCGAGTGAAGGGACTCACCGAATATGATCGAGATCTCTGGCCTGATAATATTGAGCTACTGTATTTTTCCTATCACATCATGGCAGGCTTAGGAACGCTGTTTATCGCATTGATGGGAATCAGCCTGGTACTTGTCTTAAAAAGAAAGCTGCACACCAGTCGCTTCATTCTCTGGCTGTTAATGCTTTCCCTGCCATTTCCTTTTATTGCCAATACCGCGGGCTGGTTCACTACTGAAATCGGACGGCAGCCCTGGTTGATCTATAACCTGATGAAGACGGCGGATGGCGCATCGAATAACATTTCGCAGGGAAATGTCATGTTTACTCTCCTCGGGTTTATGGGACTTTATCTGTTATTGTCAGTTTTGTATTTTTTCCTGGTGACTCGAATCATCGGAAAGGGACCTGAACTCATCAATCAACCAGAAACCGAGACTGAAGGGGTAGCATAAAATGGAAACAGTCTGGTTGATCCTGCTGGTTCTGATGATCGCAACTTACATCGTCCTTGATGGATTTGACCTGGGAGTCGGAGTCCTGCACCTGCTGATTGCCCGCGATCGTTCGGAACAGAAACAGATCATACAGTCGATCGCCCCGGTCTGGGATGGGAATGAAGTCTGGCTGATTGCCGCAGGTGGCACAATGATGATGGCATTCCCCGGATTTCTCAGTTCCATGTTCAGCGGATTTTATCTGCCATTGACCATGGTGGTCTGGCTGCTGATCTTTCGGGCGATCAGCATTGAACTGCCACACTACCTCTCAGATTCCTTGTGGATCCATTTCTGGAACCTGATGCTGTTTGTTTCCAGCGGATTGCTGATCATCATTCTGGGGGCCGCGATGGCAAATATTTATCGAGGTGTCCCCCTGGATGCGACAGGTTCTTTTTTTGAACCCCTGTGGACAAATTTTCGTATTGGTCCGCCAACGGGAATTCTGGACTGGTACACAATCCTGAGTGGTGTCACCTCTGCGACGTTCCTCCTGCATCACGGTGCACTCTGGCTTGTGGCCAAAACGGATGGCAGAGTCCAGCAACACGCGCGTCAGGCAGCCACGTGGCTCTGGACTGGTTCAATCGGCCTGACCCTCGTCATTTTCATTGCCAGCTGGTATGTACAACCTCTTGCCCGGACAAGCTTCTCGGAGACACCCTGGAAAATCATCCTGCCACTGGCTGCAGTCCTGTCTTTGCTTGCATCTGGTTATCTTCGCTGGAAAAATAAAAACATGCCGGCATTTTTGAGTTCGGGCCTGTTTATTTACCTCGTGATTTTCTCAGGAGCCATGGCGATTTACCCCAATATCCTGCCCGGATTAAATCCTGAACATCATCTCACAATCTATAACACTTCACCTGGACCCGAAAAACTGACCACCACTTTGTACTGGTGGATTCCCGGTATTCTGCTGGTGGGCGTTTATTTCACGATCCTGTTCCGATCCCTGCCTGCCGTGATTTCTGCCAGTTCAGAAGACGACCATTAGATCTGGCGTCTGTTAAGTGTTGAGAAAAAACACCATTCCCGTTCATTCATTTCAGTTTACCCTGAAATAAAGGAATCCTGAAAAGCAAACAAAACTGCTCTGTTCCCGTCTCTTATTCCGCCTGCAAAATAAATTCCATCACACACGTTTCATCTGAAACGGAATTTGTTAGACTGAAAACGAGAGGACTGGCAGTTTGAAATGTTAACATTTCAGCAGGCAAAGGGATTCCCCCCACCATCACTCAAGGACGCAGCAATAGTGACAGACACGATCCCGGGCATAATCGTTGGTACACTTCTTGTGCTATTTGGAGCAGGACTGATCCAATTGCATCGTACCTCGTGGTTCCATCGACAGCACGATGATGAACTGGGTGACGATGACTACCAGTTTTTTGCTAAACAGTACCGGCGTCGGATGCAAACATCGAGCCTGTTGATGGTGATCGGTTTTCTGATTGTGATTGGCGATTCACCCTATATGCCCTGGAAGTCCTATCCCGGATTATTCGCGGCTTACTGGGGAGGGATCCTGCTGATCGCATTCTGGGTGATCCTGTGTGCGATCGGGGACATGAGCGCCTCGCGTATCCGATCAACAAGGCTGATTTCACGCGTTCATGATCAACAGCGACTACTGGAACAACAGCTGATGGAAATGCGCAAGAATCATCAGAAATCAGCGGACGAAGATTCAAAAACGCCTTCTGACCAGGAGAATTGAATCCTGTTGAGCAGGCTGATCAGGAGGCCACACGTGCTTTCTGCACCAGAGACTCCGAGGGAAGTCGCTCGTATCCAAACATCTCGAATGCTTTTTGCCAGCGTTCGTAGATTTTCTTCTCCTGGGCGGCGTCCATTTCGTACTTGTTTTTCTTGTAGGATTTCTGATCCTTCAAATACGGCTGCATATTCTGCTCAAGCCCTTCAAAGCCTGAGAGACTCAGATGCTCATAAACTTTTCTGAGCTCGCCTACCGGATCTTCTTCCAGGTCTTCAAATCGGACCTCATGCAACTGGCCTTCAGGCACGATTTTTCGATCGCGCTCGTAAACATTCAGGTGATTCACATAAATATTCGACATGTCCTCTTCCAGTTTCTCCATATCCAGTGGAGCAAAACCATTATCACCAAACATGGTTTTCCGCAGGTGCAGTGTCGAATTATAAACTTTATAGGGATCACGATAGATATAAACAAACCGTGCATCAGGGAACATTTCCAGCAGAAACGGAATCCGGAAAGTATGTGTTGGTGACTTCAACAGAATATGTTTGTTGGCACCCGCTTTGTATGTCAGCTTCTTCATGAAATACAGAAACGTTTTTTTCCAGATTGATGTTTCCCGGGGAGTCAACTGGTCCAGTTCGTAATAACGGTCATAGACTTCCGGTTGATCACTGAATGTGATCGCCAGGTATGGTGACATCAGATGCAGCAGCATGATAGACGTTTCATCTTCCTGGGGCAGATCCCAGGTCACAGGCATGTTATCCATGGGCCGCTGTTTTGGCAGCAGATGTTTTACGACGTGCTTGAGTACCCGCTCAGTTAACAGAAAGTGTGAGGGAAACAGCATCGCTCCCATATTCGGATAAATAAACTGATCGTCCTTGGACATCAGGTTATGGAGTAATGTTGTCCCACTCCGCCAGTGCCCAATGATAAATACGGGGGGCTCGAGTTGCGTCTTTTTGACTTTGCGACTGTAGATCAGGTTTTCCAGCATGCTGAAAAAGGAATTGGACACGCTCAAGATACCCGAAGATATGAGTCGCCCCAGACCTGACCAGCGAATCCTGGGTCGCAGGCTCATCAGTTTGACAAAATTTGTGAATCCGATTCCAGACCAGACACAAAAAGGGCCTTGAGTCGATCCACTGTTCTTTTCCTGGGGTTTAGTCATCTGGGGAGACTGTCCTGCTTTTATCTACACACTTCATAGCCCGACTAGCAAACGAATGCCCGTTTTCAGCATCGTTGATCAATTCAACACAGCTTGATGGTCAATATTATACTCGATAAATATGAGATTGTCTTCGGGCAGGCAGAGTAGAATAGCTGCTATGGGTTTGTTTTTCTACCACAATATCCAAATTTGAACTGATCCGAATCACCGGACCCATAATGTATTTATTTCGGCATCCCACTTATCAGACTTCGATGAACTCTGCTGGTTCAACGCGAATACTTAATACAATGAGCCTGACACCGCAAAAGACGCGCATCCTTACCCCGTTTAAATTAACTGTTTACCCCCAGTTACACAATTGACAGCAGAAAAAATTGTTTCACACCAGCCTAGATCAAGATGATAGTGAAACCTTGTATCCATCAGTCGGTCGTGGAATCAGAGAGAGATTCACTCTAATCCACCAGGCCACATATCTGCCGGAAATCAGACTTTAATGATGAGTAAAGCTTTTGATACACGGGAAATGCCTGATTGTAGACTTTTTTATCTTTTGAATTGACGCTGGTACTTTCGACGACCCGAATGGTCGCAGTACAGGCTTCGACAACATCCTTGTAAGCACCGGTCCCCGCGGCAGCCAGTAGCGCAACTCCATAAGCAGGACCCTCTTCGGCATTGATGGTCACGACTTTTTGTCCGTAGGTATCCGCCTGAACCTGACGCCAGAATGGACTCCGGGCGCCTCCACCAGACAGGCGGATCTCTTTCACCGGAATATTCAGTTCCCGAATGATCTCCAGAGAATCTCGCATGGCATAGGTTGCCCCTTCGATCACCGCGCGACTCAGGTGAGATCGTCCGTGCCTCAAACTTAAACCAATCCATGCGGCCCGCGCAAAAGGATCAGCATGCGGTGTTCGTTCGCCTGTCAGATAAGGTAAAAAGAACAGACCTTCGCTGCCTGCTGGCGCTTCTGCTGCCTGGGCGGTAATCAGTTGATATGGATCCACTTTCTGCTTCCTGGCTGCAGCGACCTGCTGCTCACAGAGTTGATTACGATACCACTGCAGACTTCCCCCGGCCGACAGCACAACGCCCATTACATGCCACTTATCACGAACAGCATGACAGAAAGTATGCACGCGGCCTTCGGGATCAATCTGAACTTCATCACTGTGGGCGAACACCACACCACTGGTGCCCATCGTCGCAGAGATGACGCCTCGTTTTACAATCCCGTTTCCGATAGCGCCGGCAGCCTGATCGCCGCCTCCCCCCACGACCGCCACGCCGGAGGGTAATCCCAGCAGACTCGCAGAAGCCTCAGTTAAATGCCCGCTGACATCCTCTGATTCATAAACTGCGGGCAATAAAGATTCGTCCAGTTCCAACTTGTTTAAAAGAGGACGACTCCATTTTCGTTGCCTGACATTCAGTAATAAGGTGCCTGAGGCATCACTGACTTCCGTTGCGAATTCCCCCGTCAGGCGAAAACGAATGTAATCTTTGGGCAAGAGCACCTGAACCGTTTTGTCAAAATTCTTTGGTTCATGATTGCGCAACCAGAGAATCTTGGGAGCCGTGAAACCGGTCAAAGCGGGGTTGGCTACCATGCCGATCAGTTTTTTTCGACCGCCGGCCCGTTGCTCGATCTCGGCACATTCCGCGGCAGTCCGCTGATCGTTCCAGAGTAGAGCGGGGCGAATGACTTCATGTTTCTTATTGAGAAACACACTGCCATGCATCTGACCGCTCAGACCAATGCCTTTGACATCAGCGGGTTTGATTTTACCCGCTTTTAAGACCTTGCGGATACTCTTGATCGTTGCCTGCCACCAGTCCTCCGGGTTCTGTTCCGACCAGCCAGGATGCGGACTGTAAAGGGGATATTCAACGGTAGCAGAAGACAGAATAGTTCCATCTTCCTGCATCGCCAGTGTTTTTGTCCCGCTGGTTCCGACATCCACTCCCAGAAAAACGGCCATAGCTCAGATCCTTCTCTCAAAGTAAGTCACTCAATTGCAGCAAACAGAAACCAGACAGGAATTCATTCCGTCACTTATTCAGGGCAGACACAACCTATCGGCTGGATCTCAGAGAGTTCACGCACCCAGATATTACGAAACTGTGTATCGTTTCTATGAAACTGGAGTTGAATCGGCAGTTTTTCTTCATGAGCCGTATAGAAAGGCGGCTGATGATAGAAGGTCGCCCCCTGCAGTTCAGTGTGGTTCTGAACGACAACACCATTTTGGATCACAGTGACGTAAGCAGGTTTTACCAGTTGTCCGTATTCGTTAAAGCGAGGTGCGGTAAAAATGATATCATAAATCTGCCATTCTCCAGGTTTTCTACAGGCATTCACGAGGGGAGGATACTGCTTATAGATAGAACCAGCCTGGCCGTCGAAATACGTTTTATTTTCGTAGGAATCCAGAATCTGAACTTCATACTGCCCCATCAGAAAGACGCCACTATTACCGCGTCCCTGGCCTTTCCCTTCTACCTTCTTCGGTGTCGCCCATTCAATATGCAGTTGGCAGTCCCCGAATGACTGCTTGGTTTCGATATCTTTTTTGGTAGTAATCGCATACCCGTCTTTGATTTTCCACTGATCCCCGTTTTTCCACTTGTCGAGATTTTTTCCGTCAAACAGGACGATCGCATCGGAGGGAGGCTGATGGGGAGGCGTCTGTACGACTTCAGGCTCTTTCCAGATCAAACCATTTTTGTATTCTTCGACCAGATTTCCATAGGTGTGATAAGCGGTTCCCAGAAAAACAGTGATTACCAGAATCCGAAACGCTTTATGTAAACCTGTCATAATAATATTCTCCCGTATTATATTTATGCTTGAATTAAAATATGAATTGAGCATGATGATTCAGCAGCAATCAGACTGAATAATCAGTAATCGAGGCTGGCGCCCCCTTCGGCTTCAATCGCCTGCCCTGTCAGAAAACTGGAATCATCGGTCGCAAGAAATAACGCCAGTTTCCCCATCTCTTCGATCGTTCCCATGCGTTTGAAAACCTGCAGATCGGAGACCGTTTTCAATGCATTCTCAGCATCAGGCAGGGACGCTGCCCAGTCACGCATAAGTGGCGTATCGATATTGCTCGGCAGGATCGCATTTACGCGCACTCCCGCTTCCCCCAGTTCGATTGCCAGTGACTTGGTAAAACTGACCTGCGCCCCTTTGGTCGAACAGTAAGCCGTCGAATGATGTTGCCCCAGCACGGCTGTCATGGACGACATGTTAATGATTGTCCCTTTGGTTTTTCGCAGATGGGGCAGGGCGTATTTTGCGCCGGCAAACGTACTCAGGAAGTTGACTCGCATCAACTGTTCCATTTCCTCAATGCTGGTTTCTTCCAGAGACATTGCCGGGGGATGTACGCCGGCATTATTGATGATGCAGTCCAGTCTGCCGAACTGTTCCACGACCAGTTCGATCGCCGAACGGATCTGTTCATGTTCGCCCACATCGCATTGCACGAACATCGCTTTACCCGGTCCTGTCTCATTAAGCTCACGTGCCAGATCCTGTCCGGCATGCAATCCTCGTGCGAGAATTGCTACATGGCCCCCCTCTGCACAAAACACACGCGAACAGCCTTCGCCGATACCTTTACTGCCGCCAGTGACAATCACGACACGATCTTGAAATCTCATAATTCCCTCAACGGATTTAACTTGCAGGATCAAACTGGGAACCAATATTGGAAATGTTCCAGTTCGCCATTTACGGTAACAATTACCGGGAGGGAATTCCAATCCAACGCTGTTTCGAATCGAGGAGACTCGACTAAATAAATATGCTTTATTTTATCTGTGTACTGATTGTAACGAATTTAGACTGTTTCCAGTTTTACTGCAGCGTCTCCAACAACATTTGGACCGGACATAATAGATTGAGAGACACGTTGATTAAATGTGACGCGCTCTAATAAGATGCCTGTTCAGAACCAAGGCGTAAGATTTCAGGCAACTCTGCCAGATTCAGATTTCCACCGCTGAGAACAGCAACCACTTTCTTGCCTGCAAATCGCGCCGGGTTTTTCAAGACCGCAGCCAGCGCCGCCGCACCGGCTCCTTCTGCCAGATTGTGAGTCTGCTTTAAAATATGGTAAGCGGCAATGCGCATCTCCTCTTCGCTGACCAGCAGAAAGTCATCTAATACTGACTGCATGATTTGCTGTGTGAATTCCGCGCCGGCACGCGTCGCGACCCCTTCTGCCCAGGTTGATGCGGTTGGCGTCGTGATTGCAGTTCCCGCTTTCCAGGACAGTTGATTCGCCGGAGCATTTTCAGCCTGCACGCCAATCACTTCCGTTTGAGGCCGCATGTACCGAGCTACAATTCCCGTTCCACAGACGCCACTCCCCATGCCTACGGGGACCAGGATCACATCCGGGTTGGGAAGCGTGTCGAATATTTCGATCCCCTGCGTGCCTACACCGGCAATCAGCTTTGGTTCATTGGCTGAATGAACGTAGCGCCGTTTACCATCGATCAGTTGCTCTTCGAGATACTGCTTGGCTTCATTGAAGTCTTCCCCCGCCTCAATGATCTCTGCCCCCAGCATACGAATCGCTTCGACTTTATCCGGATTGTTATTGCGGGGAACTACGATCGTACATTTCACTCCATACTTGCGTGCCGCAAATGCCAGTGACTGGCCATGGTTGCCTGTGGAACACCCCAGGATTCCTGCCTGCCGTTCTTCTTCAGAAAGTGTACTTACCAGATTGATGCCGCCACGCACTTTGAATGCGCCTACTGGCTGGTGGTTCTCATGCTTCAGAAAAAGCTGTGTTCCGGTCAGTCGGCTCAAACCGGGCCATTCAATCAGCGGAGTCGGCGGCAAAATACTGTGAACACGGGGCAGGGCATCCTGGATATCCTGATAAGTCGGAGCTCGCATAATCAATACCTGAAGCTGAAGTTTGACGAGAAGAACGTTTCACGAAAATTGTGACACATTTCTGCCTTTGAAGTTCGTTAGCTGGCCCCTGATTGTCAAGTAAGTAAAGCCCTGTTTTCAGGTTCTGCCCGGATCGCAGGTTCTTGCATCTGCTCTATACGCCTGCTATGATTTGGTTTGAGACCGCTGCCGCTGATACGAACATCAGCCAGCATTGATGAACCTGCCTGCTGAACTTTGGGAGTTCAGCTACCGTTAACACAATTCGTTACGGACCGGTATCACCAAACAGTTTTCAACGCGTTTGATGTACCAGGAATTCCAAGAAGAAATCCATACCCCCGGTGCTTCTCACGCGTCCTCAACTGAGGGCGATTTAAAATGCCTTGGGTAATACTTCGATCACTGATATGCTGCCTCGCCGTTCTGAGTCTGTGCCTTCCACCCGAAGCGGCTGCTGGCAAAGTAGACTTCAACCGGGATATCAGACCGATTCTCTCCCGAAACTGTTTTCATTGTCACGGCCCTGATGCCACTCACCGCGAAGCAGACCTGCGGCTCGACAGGGAGCAGGGTCTGAAAGCAACAGACGCATCAGCGATAATCCATCCCGGACAACCAGATCAAAGCGTACTGTTTGAGCGAGTTTCCAGCAAGGATCCCGATCTGGTCATGCCCCCCGCAGATTCGGGGAAAAAGCTGAAACCAACTGAAGTCAATCTGATTCGACAATGGATTGCGGAAGGTTCTCCCTGGTCTCAACACTGGTCGTATGTAAAACCACAGCCAGTCAAAACTCCAACTATCAAAGATCAGAGTTGGCCCGTTAACTGGATCGATAATTTCATCCTGTCTCGACTGGAAGCAGAAAATCTGAAGCCCGCCGAGGAGGCCGATAAGGTCACGCTCATCCGTCGGCTGAGTTTCGATCTGACAGGACTGCCACCCACACCGGCAGAAGTAAAACGCTTCGTCGATGATCCGAGTCCTGCTGCCTACGAAAAACTCGTGGATCGACTGCTGGCCTCTCCGCACTATGGCGAGCGGATGGCGATTTACTGGCTGGATCTGGTTCGCTTTGCCGATACGGTCGGTTACCACGGCGATCAGGACCACCACATCTCACCTTACCGGGATTACGTGATAGACGCCTTTAATCAAAATCTGTCTTATGATCAATTCGTCCGGGAGCAACTGGCCGGTGATTTGTTACCGGAACCGACTTTGCAGCAGAAAATAGCAACCGGATACAACCGCGTGCTCCAGACTTCACATGAAGGGGGTGTCCAGCGCAAGGAATATCTGGCGATTTATGCTGCCGACCGGATCCGAAACTTTTCCGGTGTTTTCATGGGTGCCACTATGGGGTGTTGCCAGTGCCACGATCATAAGTACGATCCCTATACCATTAAAGACTTTTATTCGATGGTCTCATTTTTTGCAGATATCGATGAGGACCAGCACTTAAGACGCGGTGCCGACCGAATTCCCACCATCCGTGAACCGGAAATCTTTCTTTATACAGACCAGGAAAATGCACAGATCGCTCAAATCGAATCCAGAATCAGAACTATCGAGATTTCATTGAAATCGACAGAGCAGAAACAGGAAAAGCAGCAACTCAAACAGGAACTGGAGAAGCTGAAAAAATCGCGAGGAGCAATTGATCGCAGTGCGATGAAAACGATGATCACGGTATCAATCAAGCCCCGGGAAATTCGTATTCTCCCTCGCGGCAACTGGCTGGATGAAACAGGCCCCGTCGTACAACCTGCGATCCCCGAATTCCTGGGAACGTTGAAAAGTGATCACGCTCGACTGACTCGTCTGGATCTGGCAGACTGGCTCTCCGATAGACAAGGCTACGGACCTTTGATGGCACGCGTGATGGCGAACCGCTTCTGGTATCTCTTCTTTGGTCGTGGAATTGCTGCTGTACTGGATGATTTTGGCGGACAGGGTGGTCCCCCACATTATCCTGAACTGCTCGATCAACTGGCGATCAAATTCCTGAATGATCAGTGGGATATGAAGCAGATGGTCAAGTTCATCGTCATGAGCCGTGCGTATCGTCAATCATCCATTGAGTCAACCGAACAGAGAACTGCAGACCCTTTTAACCACTGGCTTAATCGACAGGCCCGATTTCGCCTGCCGGCAGAAATGATTCGCGATAACGCACTCGCCGTGAGTGGTTTACTGGTAACGGAGATTGGTGGTCCCAGTGTGAAGCCTTACCAGCCAGCTGGCTATTATCGGCACTTGAATTTTCCCAAACGAAAATATGTGGCAGACACTGATGACCGCCAATGGAGACGTGGACTGTATGTGCATTGGCAACGTCAATTCCTGCATCCGATGCTCAAAGCATTTGATGCCCCGAGTCGAGAAGAATGTACGGCACAACGCCCCCGCTCCAATACACCGATTGCAGCAATGACACTGCTTAACGATCCGACTTTTGTAGAATCCTCCCGGAAATTTGCTGAAGATATTGCCCGGAACGGCGGAAAATCAGACTCTGCAAAAATTCAATACGCATTTATTAAAGCAACGTCGCGCCAACCAGAGAAAATGGAGCTGGTGGTTCTGCTGACTTTATTGAATTCCAACCGGACCGCATTTTCTGCAAAGCCCAATTCCGCCAAATCTTTGACTCACACCGGACTGGCAATGACAAACTCAAATCTGGATACGATTGAACTGGCAGCGTGGACTGAAGTCGCACGAGCGCTGTTAAATCTGAATGAAGTGGTGACGAGGAACTGAAACTATGCTGAACTGGGACCAATTTCAAACCGGATTAAATCGTCGGACCTTCCTGAATAATACCGGCGTTGGCCTGGGTGCGGCTGCGCTGGGAAGCCTTCTGAAAAGTGAGAACCTGCTCGCAGCAAAAAAACAGGCTGCAATGGGAGGACTTCCGGGATTACCACATATCGCCCCTAAAGCTAAGCGGGTTATTTTTCTCTGTATGGCCGGCGGTCCGACTCACCTGGAGACATTCGACTACAAACCCAAACTGGCAGAAATGGATGGAAAACCGTTCCCTGAAAGCTTTACCAAAGGGCAGCCAATCGCGCAGCTGCAGGGGAAAGAACTCAAATGCCAGGGGCCTTTAACCAGATTTCGTAAGTATGGACGCAACGGCCAGGAGATCAGTGACTTCCTTCCCTGGACCGCAAAGATTGCTGACGACATCTGCATTATCCGTTCGATGGTAACCGAACAGATTAATCATGACCCTGCGCATACATTTCTCAACACGGGTACCGCAATCAGCGGTCGACCTTCAATGGGTTCCTGGATTACTTACGGTCTGGGGAGCGAAACAGAAGAACTGCCAGGCTTTGTCGTTCTCACCAGTGTCGGAGGTCGAAACCCACAACCGATTGCATCGCGACAGTGGGGCACAGGGTTTCTTCCCAGTCGCTACCAGGGCGTCCAGTTCAACTCGACCGGCGATCCAGTAAACTACCTCAAGAATCCGGAAGGCATCAGCAATTCCCAACAGAAACAATTGATTGAAACTATCCAGAAACTGGATCGCTATCGAAATGAACGTGTTACCAATCCAGAAATCGACACTCGAATTGCCGCCTATGAAATGGCCTTCAAGATGCAGACCTCGGTCCCCGAACTGATGGATCTTTCCGGGGAAACCAGGCAGACACTGGAGATGTATGGTGCTGAACCCGGTTCGGGCAGTTATGCGAATAACTGCCTGCTGGCACGGCGACTGGCCGAACGGGGTTCCCGATTTATTCACCTGTATCACCGTGGCTGGGACCACCATGGAGACCTGGTTCGCTACATGAATACCTGTTGCGGATTAACTGATAAACCGACCTGGGCTTTGATCAATGATCTCAAACAACGGGGCATGCTGGACGAAACCCTCGTGATCTGGGGAGGGGAATTTGGCAGAACTCCCATGTTCCAGGGGAAAGGGGGAGCAGGTCGTGACCACCATATTAAGGGTTTTTCCATGTGGATGGCCGGTGGTGGAATAAAAGGAGGAATTACCTATGGCGAAACCGATGAACTGGGCTATAATTCAGTAGAGAACATTGTACACGTTCGTGATCTGCATGCCACGATGCTGCATTTGCTGGGAATCAACCATCATCAATTCAGTGTCGAGTTCCAGGGTTTGGATACCAGACTCACGGGTGTCGAAGAAGCACACGTTATCGATCAGATACTGACGTAGCATGGCACTAGAAGTCCCTGAGAAACGCCCCGATGAACTTTCATCGGGGCGTTTTCTTTTTCTGCTGTATCGGGAACTTGTGCAACTGAAAGAAGTTATACTTTCAGATCTTCTGCAGACTGCTGTAGAGCATCCTGATACTTTTGTCGTACCGGCTCAATGATCTCAGCAATAAACGCATCGACCTGTTCCGGTGCCCGGCCAATATATTTGCGGGCATCGAGCGCGCTGTTCAGATCACAGTCCTTGAAAGCGGGGTCTTTCTGCAGACGGTCAATCAGGTCATTCTTTCCGCCTTGCACCTTGACTTCAGCTCCAGCCGCCTGACTGTGAACGCGAATCAGTTCATGCAATTCCTGACGATCACCGCCCGCTTCCACTCCTGCCATGAGAAATTCTTCGGTCGCCATGAAAGGCAGCTCTTCATTCAAATGTTTCTCAATGACTTTCGGGTAAACAACCATACCATCCACGATATTACGATACAGAATCAGAACCGCATCGATTGCCAGGAATGACTGAGGCAGTGACAAACGCCGATTCGCACTGTCGTCCAGCGTGCGTTCCATCCACTGCGTTGCTGCAGTATCTTCAGCATTCGCGGTCAGGCTGATCGCGAACCGGGCCAGCGAACACATCCGTTCTGATCGCATCGGGTTGCGTTTGTAAGCCATTGCCGAAGAACCAATCTGGTTCTTCTCGAATGGTTCTTCGAGTTCCTTGCGGCTTTGCAGAATTCGAATATCATTCCCTGCTTTATGAGCGGACTGGCCAATGCCACTTAATGCCGACAAGACCTGAGCATCAACTTTGCGTGAATAGGTCTGCCCCGTGACCGCGTAACGATCAGTGAAACCCAACTTCTCCGTCACACGTCGATCCAGCTCATCCACTTTCGCATGATCACCCTGAAACAGTTGCAGAAAAGTGGCCTGAGTTCCTGTCGTTCCTTTAACACCGCGAAATCGGAGTTTTTCCAGTCGATACTCAATTTCTTCCAGATCCAGAATCAGATCATAGCACCAGAGGGTCGCCCGTTTTCCGACAGTCGTTGGTTGGGCTGGTTGAAGGTGTGTGAATCCCAGACAGGGTAAATCGCGATACTCATTCGCAAACTTCGCCAGATGATCGATTACGGAAACCAGTCTGGCGCGTACATGCTCCAGACTTTCGCGTATCATCACCAGTTCGCTGTTATCGGTCACAAAACAACTGGTGGCCCCCAGGTGGATAATCGCTTTGGCATCAGGACAACGCTCACCGTATGTATGCACGTGTGCCATCACGTCATGTCTTAGATCTTTTTCAGCTTTTGCAGCCAGTTCAAAATCAATATCATCAATGGCGGCTCTCAAAGACTCAACCTGCGCGGCTGTTACAGGCAGTCCCATTTCATGCTGCGATTCCGCCAGCGCCACCCACAGTCTGCGCCAGGTGGAATGTTTCTTCTGTGCCGACCAGATCTGGCTCATTTCCTGAGATGCGTAACGACCAATCAACGGATTTTCATAAATAAGATGACTCAATTTCTTCTCTTTCTTCAGCACGACAGGTGAAACACATTTCACACAGAATTAATGACAGTACCTCTGATATGAGATACTAATTATCGGGAATCGGAACAACCTTCATGTTCTCTGCGACATGGATGCCCATGGAGATCTGCTGGCCACTCCATTCGGAGATCACAATCCCGGCTTCGATATTCTTTTCGGTGACCCGTCCCACTGAACCGATCTCCAGACCGGTGCGGGAGAGAAACCGCAAAAATTCCGGTTCCTGATCGGTCACCTGTACGATCCGCAAATTGACTCCGTCTGGACAGGCAGCCAGGGTCGTCAGATTAGGGTAGGCTCGCCGCATCTGTCCATCAATAGAAGGGATAGGATCGCCATGCGGATCGGTTTCAGGAAATCCCAGGTACTCATCGATATGATCCACGAGGAAATCACTCACCGCGTGTTCCATATTTTCCGCTTCCGCATGGATCTGATCCCAGGAGAGTTTCAACGTCTGAAACAGGAACAGTTCGATCAGTCGATGCCGTCGTAATACCCGGATGGCAGAGTGTTTACCTGCGTCCGTTAAACTGGCCCCTTCATACGGGCGATACTCGACCAGCTTAGACTGTTTCAGGGTTTTCAGCATACTGGTAACTGTACCGGGTGCCACATTCATATACCTGGCTAATTCGCCCGTACTGATCCATTCTGACCCGGACTGCAGACTGATCTGCAAAATCGCTTTCAGATAATTCTCAACGGTCAAACTAGTTACGTTCACAAGATTTCCTGCTTCTTCAGACAGATCACTCTGGCCGGATCTAAGTTACCTCGAGCACGAACTGCACAGGACCGGACCAGGACAACATATTCAGCAAGCCAATGCCTGTTTATCCTAGCAACATCGTAATTCACTTGGAATCAATACCACGCTCGAAATCAATGGCATTTCGAGATAGCGAAGAGTTCCCTCCCTCTATGTCTAACTTACTCAAGTGATCATGAGATAAACACTTACTGATATTTAATTCGATCGCATTGAATCATTCCTTTTTTGAAAAAACTGTCAGTTTGAATCATGTCGAATGTTAGAATCTGCCGATTTTAGTGATTATACGGTTTCCTCTCATCCACTCACATTTTCACTTTTCAATATAGTCGTAAGGAAGGCCGGATGGATTGCTGGCACCAGACTGGTATCAGGTTACTGATAATGTTCCTGCTCACAGGAACATTTCAGGGTGCCCATGCGCAAACGGTTGTTCGTGAAATTGGCTTACAGCAAGAACAGGTCCGGCAAACTGCCGTTGTCGGACTGCTGGGCGAATTCAATCGCTGTGCCGCCTACGAGCTCTCAAATCAGGAACTGCGACTCAGTGAGGTTGTCTCGGGAGCAGGAGGTCTGACCCCTGATTTTTCCGGTGTCATCCGTGTGATACGAGGTGGTCGCAGCAGTCAGGATCTGTTCTTTAATCCTGATGTCGACTTTCCGCTCATGCATGGCGATGTCCTGATTGCATTGAAATCGTCAGCGAATGTCATGAATGTCTCATTCAGCACATCGGCTCAGACTGCACAATTGCAGAAGTCCTCCAACTCTGAATTAATTCAGATCGCCATTCTCAACCTGCTGGATCGTCCTGTAATATTTGGGGTACGGCCTGAAATGGCAGACCTGGCCGGTATCTTGAAATGCCTGAGACAACCCCTGGAGCAATATGCGAACCTGGCAGAGTCTATCAAAATTATTCCCCCCTATCGCAGCCGGGGTAATTCCGATTTCAAATCGAGAAAACTGACATCCAGATTCACCTCAGGAACAGTCATCGTCTTAAATTCTCCGCAGGTTTTGAACCTGTCCATGGTTCCACACTCCCTGCCAGCTCCACGACGATTGCGCCCCGCACAAAGTACGAATTCGAATCCTTTTCAGGAAACGTCAGCACCTGGAATTCTGGATAAAACCGGTTCTCTCAATGGAGAACAAGCTCCAGAGTTACAGAAGGTGACGCATCCGGAAGAAGCCTCATCGCCATCTGAAGATGCTTCCCTGAAAGTAGAAACCAATCCGCCGCTGCTGAGAGGACCAATGCTGCAGCAGACTGCCGCCAGCTTAGCAGAGGTACCCAATCCGGTGCATCCTCATTCAGAGGAAGGAAATTCCACTCTTCCGAATGAGAAACCTGATGAGAAGACTCAATTGCAGGCAGATTCTGCTTCAGTTCCTGATCTGGATCTGAAAGCAGCTCCCGCACCTCCTGTGGAATCCATTGACGCCCGTTTCGATGAAGACCTGTCAAAATATGAAGAGACAGATGAGTCAGCTGAATCATCGTTCTGGCCCCCGGGAACTGCTTATATTCTGCTCGCAGGAATTGCGTTTCTGCTCTGGAAATATCTGCATAAAAAACCTCGCAAGCAGGTAAACGCTTCACGGGCGCAAACGGAACGCGACAATGACGCTACAATTATCACTCAATGGGAGAAGCTGCCTCCGCTGCCGGAAAAATCATTGCTGGAACAGATTCTCGAAAACCAGATACCCGTGATTGATGAAACAGCTCAAATACCAACACAGGCTTTCATTTATGGACGCCATCAGTCACGATCCCTGCGCGTCGACAAAGCAGAGCCAACTCTGAAGGGTCCTCACTTTAATCAGAGGTCCAATCGTGAATCAAAAACTCCGGAGCAACCGGAATTCTCCAGCGCGGGAACAGTCATAGCTCCAGAGAAACCACCTGAAAAGAAACGGAAGCAACCTGCTTTCCGCTTTGACCGTTCACACCAGGACTCTTCAAAGTCGGACGAAGCAAAGCAACCCCCTACTGATTCATCACGTCTGGGACATACCAGCCAGTCAGAGAAGAAGGGACATTACACAATTCTCGACCGAGTGCTGCAGGCAGTACAGGGAGTATTACCTAAATGAGCACTGCACTCCAGATTGACTCAACCTGTCTCCGGACATTACAAAATGATGCGAGTCACAAACTGACACGGCGTTCCATCGAAGCATTGTATACGATCCTGGAAGACAACAGTGAAAACCGATCGATGCTGCAGAAAATTGGTGTCCCGTTTCTCAATTCTGAAGAAACACTGATCATCCCCGGCGAAAACGCCGCTCAGATTTCACGTTTTTCAAAAGTACCGCTTTATCCACTGTTTACGAATGGTGAACTGGTATTGAACGATCCGGTGCACCGTCAGTTGCTCTCGACATTGATTCAGTCTGTACTCCCCAGGGCGAAAGCCGATGGAGAATACTGTGCCTTCATTGTGCCGGGTCATACTCCGCAGTCACCACTTAACAAGTTGACAGCACAACTAATCTCTTTACAGGGGTTTACTCCTTTTGCCACTACAATCACTCTGGCTGCGGGTCTGTCAGCCTTTCCGGCAGCAACCCGCTATTCCGGCTATGTGATCTACCTGGGGCATTCGCATTCCGAAATCGGACTGGTCCACCAGAGCCGAGTCGTCGCACGACATTCGGTACCATTTGGAAGCGAGTGGATGGACGAACAACTGGCACATGCCTGGAAAATGTTTAAGAACGGTCCAGAGGGAAAACCACTGATCGATCCAAAACAGGCAAAGGAGAAACGGCTCAGCCCGCAAATCAGTCTGAGTCCTTATCTATCACATCATTCGGTGGTGACATCCTGGTATGAATCATTACTGGACAGCCTGCTGGATGAATTTGCGTCTCAACTGGAAACAATCCAAACCTACATCGCCACGCTGAAACTGTTACCGGTTGTCTGCCTGGGCGATCTAGCACAGACAGCCGGTTTCAACGAACTGCTCAGCCAGAATCTTGTAAACCGCAAAATCCCCTTCAATCAAGGTGAAGTGACCCTGGTTCCAGATGAACAATCTGCCATATCGCGAGGCGCTCTTGTCATCGCCGCCATGGAAGAGGAAGCCGCGACGCGGGCAGCTTAATTCTGCTGAACCAGTTCTGCCGTCAGTTGCTCAACGAACTTCAGGTAATCCACTTCAAGCGTCTGGATATTGGTTTTAAACGCTTTCTTGAAGTCCTGCTCCCTGGCATCGGCAGAGTATTCCTGCAGAGGGTCGCGCTCCGAGACTGCTTTCAGATAGCGGGCATAACGGGCAGGCTGAGTCTCCACCAGAAAAAACGTGAGCGCCCAGGCTTCAGCATAAGCATCCAGAGTCGAAGATCGAAATAGTGAATCGTCTCGAATGAATGCTCGTAGTGATCCTTTCTCTCGTCGGGTACGGGAATAATTCGCAAACCAGATCAATCGATCTCGATTGATTCGGGTGAGAGAATTTGTGCTGCCTCCCGTATGAGTCCGCAGCTCATCAGATTCAAATGTGGTCGCCAGCCCTTCAACGACCCAACGTGGATTTTCACCGATCCGGGTATGCAGTCCGGTATTAAAAGCCACCTGGTGAGTGGCTTCGTGAATCATCGTATCACGCAATGCTTCTGCCATGTTCTTACCACCCGCGGAAATCCGCGCATAGCTCAACTGTGTCTCATTCTGATGCGGATTGGTTTCCTGTAAAGCAGTCGCCGCCCCCTGATCGAACAAAGCGGTTCGATTGGTATGCGGGTGATAGTATCCCAGTAAACCCTGGCCGGCACGGACGCCATCTTTTTTACAATTGTCAAAGAATTGTGCCTGGTCGGGAAAAATGACTGCGACCATCAGAAATTCCGGTGCTTTCACCTGGTAGCCACGTAAGGCAAAATAGTGTGAAAACGACTCATAGAGATCTTCAAATACACCGCCATACGCTTTGGCTTTCCCGCGCGGGGCACAAATCAGATAGTGTCGAGTCGCGATAATTTCGTATAGCGGGCCGAATTCGTTCTGCAGCTGCAACTTCATTTTATTTAAGGGAAGATTTTGAAATTCGGGAGCCACTTTTCGAAAGGATTTGACTTTCTTTAACGAGACTTCCGATAACATCCCCGACTGATCCATCATCCAGCAGACATCATCATTGTGCGCAACCGATTTCCCCACGAACACCGTATTATCGGTTTTCATCTCAATCAGTGAAGGTGGTTTTGCGCAGACAGGCTCGCAAGTCAGCCAGAACAGACTGGCTCCTAACAGGGAGAGCGGAATCAGGCGCAGGCAGGTCAGCATCGGGACGACCTCGAATCGTGTGGCGGGATCTCTGGTTCTTGGAGAAGTTTATCTCTATAGATAGTCTAACCGCCGTTTCAGAGTCCGGCTTCTGAAATCGCTGACAGAGTTCGATCCAGGCGTCGGGTAACAGGAAACGCAGGGAACATAACGGTTATAATCAACAGATTTATCGATGAAGCAGAAACACAGGGTGTTTTCCTGTCACATTGAACAGTTACAATGGACATGTCAGGTGTTTTATTTTACCACGAATTCCTTGGAATCTGAACGGGATCGATTTGTGATACGACTCTTGCAATTTACAGCAATGATGATTCTGGCTCTCACGCACAATCATCTGCAAGTATCCGCAGTTGAACCGAATCCGGTTCAGAAACAGACAGACCTGAAACGCCTGGTGGAAACGCTCATCACTCAACTCGACGATAACCAGCGTCTGGTAAGAGAGCAGGCGGAAAGCAAATTGATTGAGTTGGGAACACCTGTGCTCTCTCTGCTTCCCCCGCCCGAACTTGTGACGACTGCTTCAGTACGCGAAGCTTTAATACGCGTAAAACTCCAGATTGAGAAACAGGCGGCTCTGGATTCATTACACTCATCACTGATTTCTCTCAAAGGGAGTTATACCCTTAAAACGATACTGCAGCATATTTCCAGTCAGTCCGGAAACTCGTTTGGTCTGCACAAAATAACCGGTGAAATTCTTCACCGAAAAATTCAGGTAGAATTTGCAAAGACTCCCTTCTGGCAGGCCATCGATGAACTGTGTCAAAAACTGCCTCTCACTTATCAGATTGATGGTTCCAGCGACACACTGCAGTTTCAGCTGAACACTGAAGACAATTCATCCCGCTCCAGTAAAGATCTAAAGACCTGCTATGATGGCCCCTTCAAAATTACCATTCTGGACATCCAGAATCGTCCCTTGCGAGGAAGTTCAAACAAAGACTTACTGTCTGTGAAATTTCAAGTCGAAGTAGAACCCCGCCTGCGACCGCTGTTTCTCAGCTATGCAGCCAGAGAGATCCATTGCAGTACCAGTCAATCCAAAAAGCTCTCTCCATTTACCCCACAGGCAAACCTGGAACTCCCTTTAGGAGAAGGGGGAAAAAACGTCAATTTCACGATGACGTGGGTCCTCAACAACGAGCAGAAGAATTCGACGTTCAATATCCAGGGAACAATGCAGATGGAACTCGCGGCGGAGACTCTTCCGATCACGTTTGATAATCTACTGGAATCAAAAGGCGCGATTCGCCGACGGGGAAATGTTTCCGTTGAACTCGTCAATGTGGAGCAGAAAAATCTTCTCACCAGTCAGACTTGCAATGTAAGAATCGCTCTAAGTTATGACTATGGCGGCCCTGCATTTGAATCTCACCGCACCTGGATCTATCACAATCGGGCGTACCTGGAAAATCCGGAAGGTCAAAAGTACTGGCTGAACGGCGCTTCGCACACGACGCTGGAAAGCGCGGGTAAGATCGGAGTTTCGTATCAATTCACAGATCTGCCTCTGCGACAGAACAGCCTGCGGTTCACTTATCTCGCTCCCACACTGATCACAGCTGCACCGATCAGTTTTCGTTTCGAGAAACTCAAACTCCCGGCGGACGGTGATAAAAACACACCGTGATTTCCACAACCTGGGAACCCAGATCAGTTTCTTTCAACCACCTGCCTCGCTTCACTCTGGACACGTTCCACCATTCCGAACAATCCATTTTTGCGCTGAGAGCTCAAATACTTATCCAGTTGAAGATGTGAAAAATACTGTCTGACATCTGTCTTCAAGATCTGTTTTGGTGTTTTATCGTTATAGATTGCCAGCAGGACTGCAATCAGCCCTTTCACAATCAACGCATCACTGTCTGCATTAATATGCAGCACATTCTCCCCATCTGCGTTCTTAAGTTCTGTTGTCAGCCAGACCATACTCTGACATCCATGGACCCGATTTTCTTCGGTCTTTTCAGACTCGGGCATGGCAGGAAGTTCAAATCCGAGGTCGATCAGAAAGTCACAGCGTTCTTCCCAGTCATTTAGGAATTCAAACTCCTCGATCAATTCGTCAATGGTAATCATGTTCTGAGTTTTATCTGCTGTTTGAGAGTTTTGTTTCGAGGACATGTCAGTTTCATTTTATAGAGCAGGTAATTCATTTCGAGAGGCCGAACAGATATTTCAGCCTCCCGCTCTATTATAGTATTTCCAAGGGGGGTCTTGAAGGTTTTTCAATCAGGGTACGCGCAATTTCAATGGCAGTATTTTCTGCGACTTTCAGCAGATACTGTTGAGATTCAAGCCCTTCAGTCAACAATTCCGAAATATTGCCCGAGTCCGATTTTTCCCGAATCTCTGCATTCATGGGGATTTCACCTAAACAGGGAATCTGCAGTTCTTTCCCCTTCTCCTGCGCTCCCCCGCGTCCAAAAACATCTCCCGACATATTTTCGACGATACCCAGCACGGGAATTTTCACCTGTCGAAACATCTGGACAGCTTTGACAGCATCCAGTAAGGCAACCTTCTGAGGAGAACAGACCACGACAGCACCTGCCAGATCGATTAACTGCGACAGTGTGAGTGAGACATCTCCTGTGCCCGGTGGCATGTCAATAATCAGATAATCCAGTTCTCCCCACTCCGTATCCTGCAGGAATTGTGTAATCGCCTTATGCAACATCGGTCCGCGCCAGATCACTGCCTGATCGGGTTCCACAAAGAATGCCATCGACATCACTTTAAGTCCTCTGGCTTCAACCGGAACAATGCGGGTGACTGCCTGCCCGTCTTTATTTTGAAATTCCTGCGCAACAGGTTTTTCACTGGTCCCTACCAGATGCGGAATACTGGGACCATACACGTCAGCATCGACCAGTCCCACGCGGGCACCAAACTGCTGTAATGCATAAGCCAGACTTGCTGCGACAGTGCTCTTGCCAACACCACCTTTGCCGGCGCCAACAGCAATGATATTTTTCACATTGAGCCCGATACGTCCACCCGACTGCTTGCCGCGAATGTTCACACTGTATTTGATGCTGATATCCTGACAATCTGGAAACGCCTGCTGGATTGTCGTTTGAATCAACTTTGAAAGTTCAGACTCTTTCGGATACGAAGGAACCGGCAGTTCAATCTCAACCGATACCCGAGATGAATCATCTGCAATCGCTGATTTTAAAAATCCGGAGACAGACAGAGGTTTTTCGAAAACGGGATCAACAACAGAAGAGAGACAACTCTTGAGATTCGTTTCATTCAGTTCAGCATTCGCCATCAGCTTTTTCTGCTTTCCTTGTATTTTATCAGTATCTGTTGAACGGGTGGTCGGAACGTTTTGGTGTTCTTCTGAGAATCTGACTCTGCTGTCTGAAACGCCGACCAGGTACGAATCAGGTTTTTAACCGGGTCACTGTTCAATCTGCAAGGGAGCTGACAGTTCTGGCTTCTGCAGATCAAAATGCCAGCGGCAGATTTTCGCGATTCGCTCTGGTTCCAGACTTCCAAGTTGTAAATGAAAGACTCCCAGCTCCCGCAAGGCCCATTCCAGATTCAACTTTGGATCTTCGGAGAATATGATCACCGGAAAAGAACCACGCGATCCCATAAACCTTTGTAAAAACTGCAGACAGATCTGCTTGCCTACGCTTAAATCAAGTATGACCAGAAATTCTTCCGAATTCTCCCGCAGAATGAACTGAAATAAATCGAGCTCGGCAGAAAACCCGCGAATCTGCCAGTCAATTTCACCTTCAAACTGCCATTGAAGCTCAGATACAATGTGTGCCCGCTCCTCTAGAACAAACACTTTTTTCATAAAGCCCCCATCACATTGAACATAAGGCCAGATCAACTTCCGCAGCGGATCGCAGACTGCCAGTCTATAACACAATCGTATACACCCCCGCTTTGATTACAACTCATATACAGCCTCTGGATTCGTCGGCTGTAGTATTTTTTCCAGAATATGACGTGACGCTTCTCAATGTTCTCAAATGCAGACAAGCAAATATACATACAAACACTCTTCTTCAGAACGAGTTACAATCCGAACCCGCTCACCTTTGACAGTACTTAAACCAAGGCCGTCATAATCGATACAAGCGTATTTTCAGGACCCACTTTGCATGCAGAGTAGACAATTTCATGTTTCTTCAAGGACTCTCTGAGGAATCTGGCCGAAAAAATATTCAGGTTTACCTTTTTAATTACGTGAGGCTATGGACTCCCAGGTTGATCGGAAAACCTCATCTGAATCAACCGTGATTGAGTACCTCACGACCGTCCACGAAGCGAATCCTTGGAGATTGCCTAAATGAAATTGTTAAGTTATGTTGCCGCTTTAGCGGTTGTTTGTTGTGCTGGTGTTAATGCTGAAGCTGCTGGCTTCCTGGGTAAAGGATGCTGTGCTCCTGCCCCTAAACCAACATGCTGTGCCCCAGCTCCTAAAACCTGCTGTGCTCCAGCTCCTAAGTGCTGTGCTCCAGCACCAAAGACCTGCTGTGCTCCAGCTCCAAAGACCTGCTGTGCACCAGCTCCTAAAACTTGCTGTGCTCCAGCTCCCAAGTCTTGCTGCAACTCTTGTAACACATGCTGTGGTCACAAGAAGATCTTCAACGGTGGTTTCCTGCGAGGATGTAAAGACCGTTGCGGTAAAATGTTCAATCGTTGCAAAGACCGTTGCTGCAAAGTAAAGGTTAAGTGCTGCAAAGTTAAGAAAAGCTGCTGTGCACCAGCTCCAACCTGCTGTGCTCCAGCTCCTAAACCAACTTGCTGTGCTCCAGCTCCCAAGTCTTGCTGCAACTAGTTAGATTTGAGGGTTTCTGTAATCTCGGCACTACGAGATTGGCCTATCAGGTCCGAAGGGCAGCTTCAAAAATCGTGAACGTCAAGTCCGAGGGAAATTATTCCCTCGGACGGACTTCACCAGACGATTTAAATTGAAGCCTGGCTTTCAAGTTCAGAAATCTAAACGATCTGATCATTTGAGCTGACAATTGAGAATATTTAAAAATGGTGTCTCTCTTCCTGAGAAACATCATTTTTTTTTATATACTGCCTTCTGATAATTCACAGCATTTTCCTCTCCTTTTAATTTCAGCAACAACTTTCTAAACTTGAAATTCAGAAGTTTAGTGAATGGTTCCTTTTCTCAATCAATTCTCCATCCAGCTGCCAGTATCAAAATGAAAATCGAAGACCTGCTGAAACGCTACCAATGGGAGCAGATTCCCAATACCAATGGACGGTTTACACTCAGTCAGGCAGAGCCTTCCCGAACCATCACAGAACTGCTTGGTTCGGCAGAGATTGAAGTTAAACAGTATCCTTCAGCACATCAGCAGGAACTGATCTTTGTCGTGGAACTCGAAGATGGCGGACTGATTTCCTACCAGCGAAAAGATGCTTCATTTATCCATACTTTAAACTCACAAAACATGTTTAAACGCAAGCAATGGGAACTCGGGATCATCTCCTACAGTCCTCGAGGAGTGCCTGACGATACCAGTCAAGAATCCTGATGTTCACAGGATCCCCTCCATTTCTCAGATAAGCCAGATCAGGTCTGACTGCATTGATTTCTGTAAAGAGAGCAATTTTTCTAGAATTTTTATGGTTTTCAGATAAAACTTGTCTAGGATGTTCTTGGGCAACCTCATTCCAATCCATTCTCATTTCGTTGATAAGTTCCTATCATATGTACTTAGCGATGAGGAGTAAGGTGTGCCTAAAGCGATCTGGAATGAGGCAATACTGGTAGATTCTGACGACACCGTCATTGTTGACGGAGATGTGTACTTTCCACTCGAGTCCGTTAACAGCAACTTTCTTAAGAAAAGCTCATCGACTTCTATCAGTCCCCAGAAAGGCAAAGCATTCTTCTACGATGTGGTTGTAGATGACAAAATCAATCGTGATGCCGCGTGGTACTATCTTGATCCACTCAAAGAGTATGGAGAGCTCAAAAATCGAATCGCCTTCTGGAAAGGCGTCGAACTCTATAGAGATTCCTGAACGGAAAGACCGGATTGGCTACTGACTATACCAGCCGATCAGTTTATTGATATCTTGAGAACGAGACAGGTTTTTGACCCTGCTCCGAAAATGAGGCAGTCCAAATACGGGTGAGTAGCCGTGATGATGATCGGCAATCGCCATTGCTTCATTCACATCTTCCGGTTTCAAGTTCGCTCTACCCTCTCCCGCGGCAATCCAGCGCGCCATCCACATGATTGCGGGAAACATTAACGCCAGGTGATTAAATCCTTCTGTGAAAGGAATATCATAGTAAGCTGCTCCCAGAAAATGCAGACCTTCAATCTTCACCCGATAATATCGTAAAAACAATTTTTCGCTTTCTGATGGTAATCCACCAAAAGGCTGCTCCACCAGCGCGAAAGGAACCGGCGAAAACCGTTCCTGAAGACTGGGAATCCGTCCTGTTCCCAGTGTGAATTTCAACGCAGACTGCAGCAATGCAATGCGTCGTCCCAGTCCACGAGAGGATTCCGCGTACGTGTCTTTTCGGGCGTATTGAGCTACCAGTAGTCGAAACTGAATCCCACCCAGTCGACTGGGGACCACTGGCTCCAATTTCAGATCGGCAGGGTATTCCTGCAGAATAGCCTGAAAAATCAGCTCCAGAAACTCTTCCAGTCGCTCCCCCCGAATCGTTTCGAATCGAGAAGATTCGATCAATTCCACAAAGCCGATCGCGCGCAGCAGACAAATCTCAAACGGTGTCTCTTTTGATTGAAAAAACTGATTTAATTTTGACACGACTTTCAGAGTATCAGGCCAACTCACCGCTTCCCGGGAGTTCAACCCCGGCGCAGGAGGAGTTTTGCGACGTTTCGGAAGTACCTGTTCTACAATCTTCCGAATGGCAGGTTCCTGCTGATCAACACGTTCGCCCAGATTCGAAACGACTGAAGGGCAACTGAATCGCAGACTGACAGCTACATCATTGCCCGCCGGATGAAACGCATATGGATAGACCTGACAGGCCAGTGGTTTGGCGGGTTCTCCAAACTTCGCATGTATACGACACAGTCCCTGTTCGTTCAGAAATACACAGGAACCATCTGCCTGGTGAGCGAGTCGATACCGCTTGCTTGTCGGAGACAGACCCAGCTTTTCAATCACTGGCTTGCCCGCGGGGATCGATTCGTCCAGGTCCCAGCGCTGCTTTTCAATTCGTTCTTTTTCCTCAACCGTGATCTCAATTTCATGCTGTTTGCAGCAAGCACCACAGTTATGGCAGTTCCAGTTCTGGATCACAGGCAGCTTCAAGCGGGGCGACGGCATACGTACTCTTTAATCAGTGACGGATTCTGTTCTAATTCTCTCGGTTCTATTGTAAAGATTACAAAAACCAAACGCAAAGTAGGCTGGAACGCGGATTTTCTTCCCAACTTTTCCAGAGGACGAATCAGAATCGCGGTTTCGGTATAGACACATATTCAAGATTCCCTAAAATCCCGCTCGCTTACTGGAAACGAGACCGTTTTTGTTGTTGTCTCCCCGCAGAGACGATTCACATCAATCCCCGCTGAATGTGATGCAAAAACTCCCGAAATCCTGTTTTCAGCAGGCATCCCGTCCATAGATTTTTCCCTTATCTGCAGATGACCAGTCTCTTCCGGGAAAGCACTTGGAACTTTAAGGACCCTATCATGTCGATACGTTATCTTTTTAATATGAGCTGGTGCGCTCTTCTGAGCTGCGCTGTCACCGGATGCTATTCCCATCATCAATATCCCTATGGTGGAACTTATCCTGGCCCCTATGGAGCTCCTGGTCCTTACGAGATGGCCCCTGGAACAGTGATGCCCGGCAATTACCCTCCTGGCAGTTATCCCGTGCAACCAGAACTCGGTCAGCCGGTTCCGCCACCACAGGGATCGCTCCCCTCCCCGAATTCACAGGCTTACAGCGACGCGTTTCCAGGAAACACGAATAATACAAACTATGATGGCGTCGATTCTCAGTGGAAGCAGCCCGTTAACAGTAATCCCGGTGCAGCAACCCCCTTTGATGCCAATTCAACCGCTTCAGGACGAAATCTCAATCCCGGCAGTGGCGTCAATAATAACCTTCCCGGCAGCCAGGCGGTTCCCAGCTACCAGGATCCCAACCAGATTCAACCCAACTCTCAGCCTTTAAATAATGAATTCCCGGGCAACAGTAACCCTGCTCCCACCGGCAACGCATTCCCGGGAGATTCCGGAGATACCTTCGAAAGTAATTCGAGTCCGAAGCCAGCTACCGGCATTTCAAACCAGATGAATGACCAGTTCGGTCCGAGTGGCGGCGATCAGTTTCAGAACAATCAGCTACCCGACCAGTTCGAACAGCCGGATCAATTCCAGCCATCAGGGAATGAATTTGATTCAAATAAAAACGAAGGCTTCAGTGTTCCCAATCCCGTACAACCCCAGAACCCGGTTCAGCAGCAGAGTTTCGAGAGTGGCGACGATGCCTTCGGTGCGAATCCTAAAAAATTCGATGCCAATCCCACGCCTGCTGACGACACTTTCAATCAGAACTCTTTTGACAGCAGCCAGGATTTTCAAACTCCTGTCAATCCATTTCCAGGTAATGACGGTAGCGATGAAACTTTTGGACCGAACAACAGTTCAACCATGAAACCAGCCACGGGACAAGTCAGTCATGCCGACCACCAGAGATCCGCTTCAGGACCTCAACTGATCAGAGACGAGTCCTTCCAGCAGCCCGCTAAATTCCAACCCGCTTCATTCGATCTGCCCGTCGGCAGCAGCCAGCACTCCCCCTCTCCTTTTAACTATGATAAACAAAACTACCGCTGGTTACGGGGAATCATTGAGTTTGACGAACAGGAAAAATCCTGGAACATCACCTACAATGCCACTCCTGACAAATCCGATAAATTTGGCGGCAATATCGTACTCATCGATCAGGGTAAACTGAACCGCTTTACCAACGGCGATGTTGTACTGCTGGATGGCTCAATCGATGGCTCAAAACAGGACCAGATGGGAAAACCCTGTTATCGCATCTCCAAAGCACAACGGCTCCTTCCCAAAAAATAAATCGGTAAAACTGATAAATCGGAATTCCAGTCCCGAAGAATCGAATCTCCAGCCCTGCTCACAGGGCTTTTTTTATTGTCTATGCGTGAAAACACTTTTTTTTATAAACTGCCAGTAAGCCCACCTGCCAAAATCACCACCATAAAACCCACGGGCGGCAGACAAATCTGAAATTCATTCCCGTAAAACCGTTCCGGATATACAGTCTTAAATAAGCGTAAAGCGACATTTTCATGCCAATAATTCGCCTTCTCATAACCACTAGCTCACCAGACTGACACCACATTCTCACCAGTTTCGCGCACTAAACAGGCATTGCATTCTCATGGCGAACCGAAAATGCTGATCTATGTTCATTGCAACTCAACATCATTCTTCCCCCCCCATATCCAGTTTTCTCTACTCCATTTGCTGAGATGGCTCTCTCATATTTTAAGGAAAGCCACCAGGACAATAAGATGAACACTCAACAGTCCCGGTAAGCAATCTCCGAACTTCAAATCGAATAACGGTGTCCTGCCAGTAACAAACTACTGGCGTGTCAGAAGTTACTGAAAATCGACACAAAATCGCTTTTACACGGCTCCCTTTTCATTGGCTGAATTCGTGTTAAAATTCCTGATGAATAACCACATAAATATTTAACAGTCTGAAGCAGGCAGTAATGGTCGCCAATCTCACATCCATTCGGGACGATTTCCCGATTCTGAATCAAAAACTCCCCAACGGGCAGCCACTCGTCTATCTGGACAGTGGCGCATCCGCGCAGCGCCCCCGTTCGGTAATCAATAAAATCACTGAAGTCTACGAGCAGTATTATTCCAACGTACATCGCGGCGTCCATCAACTGGGAGATCGTGTTACCACGGAAATGGAAGCGGCCCGCTCCAGAATTCAATCCTTCATCGGTGCAGAGTTACCTGAAGAAATCATCTTCACTTCAGGGACAACCATGTCAATCAACCTGATTGCCCAGGCATGGGGCCGCCGCTTCCTTAAAGGCGGTGATGAGATCATCCTCAATGAAATGGAACACCATGCGAACTTCGTTCCCTGGCAGGCAATCGCCAGAGAACGCGGGGCCGTCCTCAAATTCATCCAGTTGACACCCGAGGGACGCCTTGACCTGGATCACTACCAGGGTCTGCTTACTGCGAAAACAAAACTTGTGGCCGTGACAGGCATGTCAAATGTGCTGGGAACAATAAACCCCATCAGGGAAATGGCAACAAGAGCCCATGAAGCCGGTGCGCTGATTTTTGTCGACGGTGCACAAAGTGTTCCCCATCAGCCAGTGGATGTCGTCGGCAGCGAAATCGACTTCCTTGCCTTTTCGGGTCATAAACTGTTTGGCCCGTCAGGCATTGGTGTCCTCTATGGACGCAAGGCGCTGCTCGAAAATCTCCCTCCGTTCCTGTATGGAGGAAATATGATTTCGGAAGTGCACCTCGACGAATCTCACTGGGCCAGTCTGCCCGCCCGCTTTGAAGCGGGAACGCCTGCGATCACGGATGCCATCGCGCTGGGAACTGCCATCGACTATATCACTGAACTGGGTTTTGACACAATTCAGGAACAGGAGCATCTCCTCGGCGAATACGCACTGCAGAAACTGCGCGAAGTTCCCGGCTTACAGATTTATGGGCCGCAGGAACTGGAACAGCGAGGAACGATCTTCAGTTTTAACATCGCAGGGGCTCATCCCGAAGACCTCGCCACACTCCTGGACCGCAAAGGCATCGCCGTCCGACACGGGCATCACTGCACCATGCCTCTGCATCAGCATCTGAACATCGCGGCCAGCGTACGGGCCAGCCTGACATTCTATAATACCACAGATGAAATCGATGCCCTGATTGATGCCCTCGACTTTGCCCGTAAGCGACTGCGTCTGACTTAGGTCTGACGGCGTTCCCTTTAAATCATGTGGATGTAAAAAAAGAAGCCGGCGTTTTTGCGCCGGCTTCTCTGAGTTTCTGAATGTTACCATTCTTCTCTAGTAAAACTAGAATTAGATAGGTTTAACATTTTCTGCTCTTGGTCCCTTTTCCCCACGTCCTTCTGTAAAGGAAACGCGTTGCCCTTCGTAGAGCTGCTCAAATGACACACCTTCGAGGTTAGACGAGTGGAAGAACAGGTCTTTTCCACTTTCTGTGTCGATAAACCCAAATCCCTTTTGTGTCACTTTTTTGATTGTACCTTCAGCCATCTTCTTTTCCGATTCCTAAAAAATAAAAAATGCGGCGTCTCCCGAAACAACTGGTTCAGGTAGCTCAGCCGCAAGATTCGATTCTAACCGGCCCCCATAATAAAACAAGCTGAGTGAACAATAATCTCCTGACAAGCCACCTTCAGAACAGGTGAATCATTCTGGAAGTGCCTGTTTTCCAGCACCACAAGCCCAAAAAAAACTTTTATTGATTTCATCAATTCCTCCCGATTTCAGCATTTCCGGTCCCATTCCCAGACGGTGAAACAACTACTCCCCACTCCCGAACCTCAGGCATCAATTACAGCCCTCTGATCTCGCAAAGCTTATTCAGGCCTGCCTGGAAACCTGGATGGATTACCCACATGGATTCCCCTAATCTCGCCCCACACATAGCAGATACTACTTGACAACTGTTCCAGATCGGCAGACGATAGAGAGAAGTATTCTGCATTAAAGCGTCACGTCTTCCATTTCATCTCAGAAAGCGAGTACTCATGATGGTTCCTCGCCCTGTTTCAGCTGTTCTCCACACACGGATCGCCGGATTATTCACGCTGCTGCTGGTTTTGGCAGTCTCAGCGAATCAGGCAGTTGCACAGCGACGCACTACCCGTCTCAACGCGAGTCCCGCGAATACGCTGGAAGCGGCTGTTATGGAATTTGCTCTCAACGCCGAAGAAGTCGAACAGCTGATCGGCAAAACGGCTGACATCACCGCATCCAATGGGAAAGCAGAGCAGGGGGTACAGATCACCCGCTTCTTGACCGGCCGCGACAAGAGTCAGATCAAATCGATCGAAGTCAAAGCCCCCAACGCCACGCGCAGTAAGCGTCTGCTGGTCACACGCCTGGACGAGATGAAGGTAGAAGACAAACTCTATCAGTTCCAGTATCTCCCCTCGATCAAAGCAGCCCTGCTGGAAGATCTCAGCAAAAAGAACGCAGCGATTTCCGAAAAACTCAAAGCTTCCAACGAAGAGTTCTGGGAAGAGATCCCCGAAGAGGAACAACTGAAATATGTCAACGAATATAAAGAGTTTCTCGACAAAGTTGGCAAACACTACGCTTCCTTTAACATGAAATTATACGAAACCAGGTACTTCCTGTTTTATACCGACATGCCCGCCAATCAGGTTGCCCCCTACCTGGTTCAGCTCGACAAAATGAATGAACTGCTCGGCCAGTCATTCGGTTTCAAGCCAGGTCATAACATCTGGCGCGGCAAAGCAGTGATTGTCGCCTTCATCGCCAAACAGGCATTCCTGGAATTTGAACAGCAGTTTTACAACCGCACGGAAACCGGCAACGCGATCGGGCTCTGCCACTCGCATGGTGATGGAAAAGTCATTGTCTCCTGCTATCGCGGCAATGATCCCAACTTCTTCGGAGCCGTCCTCGTCCACGAAACCGCACACGGCTACATTCACCGCTATAAATCAACCGTCAACATCCCGACCTGGATCAACGAAGGTATCGCCGACTGGATCGCCATGATGGTCGTCCCCAGTTCCAGAGAAGTCCGCTTCCGCCAGGTGGAAGCAGCGAATCGCCTGAAACAGGTCCAGACGTTCGGCGGACAGTTCTTCAATAACGAGCGCCTCGACAGCTGGCAGTACGGCTCTGCCAGCGCGATCATTCAACTCATGCTCAAAGCCAGCCCGGAACAGTTCAAACTCTTCTTCAACGGCATCAAAGAAGGGCTCACCTGGCAGGACAGCCTGCAACGCGCCTATGGCTTAACCGTCGACCAACTCAGCCAGGCCTACGGCCGCACCATCGGCATCCCGGCTCTGACTCCGTAGTAAGTTGAATAAACCATGTATCTGCTGGTTCGTAAGGAACAGAGAATAGACTAATCCTGCTTTACCGGCAATTCATGGTCTACCCTGGGAATTCTTTGGTTAATTACAACAACAGTGATAGACTATAGGAGCCCGGTAGCAAACACTGTCGGACAAGCCGACAATGGCACACGCCACCTGGATTAATGTGAAATACAGTTAGATAAAAACACGATGACAACTAATAACAACGCACAAAACATACGAGTACTGAACCAGGATCATAAAGGCTGTTCGAAACTCTGATACTTCGTCAATATGCGCCAGATTAACATGTTTCGAAACCAATCAAACCTCTGTTTCATTAACTGTGAAACAGACTGTTATCTAAGTTGTGTTACCTGGGTTGTGTGCCACTGTCGGCTTGCCCGACAGTGCTGATATATCACGCGCACCATTCATATCAATAGCCCATAAAATTGTACTATTTCAGATCCAGTTCAGCACCAGAACATGCCAACTCACCGAAAACGAATCAGACATTATCACGAGCCGGGTGATTGTCATGAGTTGACGTTTTCCTGCTTTGATAGAAAACCGTTGCTGACAAATCCGATCTGGATAAACATGTTGTGTCAGTCGATAGACCGGGCATTAATCCGGCATCATTTCAATCTGATCGCATTCGTGATCATGCCGGAACATTTGCATCTACTCGTCTATCCAACAACACACGAATGTAAAATTGACCGGTTCCTGGCTGCGATCAAACGTCCATTTTCCTATCGGATTAAAGAACTGCTGATAGAACAACAACACCCATTATTGACAGAGCTGACGATCAGAACTCGGCCAGGAAAAACATCCTTTCGATTCTGGCTGGAAGGACCCGGATACGATCGAAATTTCTTCACCAGGGAAGCCGTTGAATCAGCAGTCAATTATCTTCACCTCAATCCGGTAAAACGAAATCTGGTCACTGAATGCAGAGAGTGGAAATATTCAAGTGCCCGCTGGTATGAAAGCAATGGTAAATTGATTGATCCTGAATTGCCGGCAATTCAGGGTTTACCCTGGGAATTCTTTGGTCAATCACAACAACAGTGATAGACTATAGAAGCCCGGCAGCAAACACTGTCGGACAAGCCGACAGTGGCACACCAGAGTGAATATTGTAGTCGATTAAGCATGGGTTCGACTGGATTGGTAACATGTTAATCAGACAAACATCGACGAAGCTACGGAGCATTGAACAGCCAGCACAATCCTGGTTCAGTTTTCGTACCATTTGCTCGCTGCTGTTAGTCGTTCTTGCCTTCGGTCTGGCTCCTTTTCTGTCTCAGCGCTGGCGGACAAAGTCACTCGTCGAGTCCATTCGCGGTCAGGGCGGTGAAGTTCGTATCGACCAGTATGTCTGTTATAATGGAGCCTGCTTCTACATTCCCCTGGCTGTCAGTGAAAGCTTAAGCAGGATAACCTATATCTCTTATGCCGGCTCGAATTCCTGCCCAATCGACGACGCCTTTGTTGAATCGATGGAACATCAACCGTCGCTTTTCATACTGAAACTGGGAGACAGGAATCATCCGGCCCGGATTACCGATCGTGGCTTTTCTGTAATGAAACAGTTCCCCAAACTTGCTTCACTTGATTTAACAGGTGTGACATTAACTGACTCCAGTTACAAAGAGCTGAGTCAATTCCCTTCACTCCGCTTTCTGAAACTTCGCAATCTCGATTCTCAGACGGATCGGTTATGTGGCATCTCTCAAGTGCAAAGGCTGAATTCCTTATGTCTGGCAGATATGAATATTGCGAATACAAATTTACAACACGTCTCCTCCCTCACCGCTTTAAAATCAATTGAATTCTCTAAAACAACCATTGAGAAAGACAGTTTTCGCAACTTGTCTAATATGAGCCAACTCACCCTTATGTCCCTCTATTTTTCGGAGTTTGATCCCGCCGAACTGAATTACCTGACCGACCTGACATCACTGCAGAGTCTCCATTTGAACGGATCGACAATTAACGACACACATCTCAGAGAAACAGCGAAACTGTCTCATCTGACACAACTCCACCTGGATGAGACTGATATTTCTGATCAGGGCCTGGCCCATCTTACCGATCTGGAAAACCTGAATGTACTCTTTCTAACAAATACCGCGATCTCAGATGCAGGCATCAAACATCTGACGCAACTGAAATATTTACAGTATCTGCATTTAGGTCACGCCAAAATCACCAGTCAGGTCATCGACAGTCTCTTAAATATGCCTCGACTGGTCCGAGTCAGAGGCGTTGAGAAAGTATTAACTGAGGAATCACTGCAAGCCCTGCAGGATGCCGGTATCGAAGTTGAACGAGAAGGTTCCTATATCAAACTTCCCTGATCAATACAACGAAAGTGCCCCTCATGGAGCAATCCAGAATACTTCCCGGCTCAGCAAGTAACATTTCTCTTCTCCACCCCGAAATCCGCATTCCCACATGATTTCGAATTACCTAAACTGCAAACGCATTCAGTCTTCCTGATCTCACCACATCCCATCAGAGGATAAAAATTCCATGTCGACCGTGGCTCCGCGTATGAAACCCGAAGAAACGGATACCAAAAAGATCCGGGTCCTGGCGGCCGGCTTTATTGGCAATATTCTGGAGTGGTACGACTTCGCCGTTTATGGATTTTTCGCACCCACCATCGGCAAACTCTTCTTCCCGTCGGAAGATCCCCGGGTCTCGCTGATTGCCGCCTTCGGTGCGTTCGCTGCCGGATTTTTAATGCGACCGGTCGGCGCCGTGCTGTTCGGTCACATCGGCGATCGCATCGGTCGTAAGAAAGCGCTGACACTCTCCGTGTTGATGATGGCGATTCCCACCATGCTCGTGGGCATCCTTCCCACACACGCTCAGATCGGTATGTACGCTGCGATCATGATGGTTCTACTCCGCATGATTCAGGGCATTTCGGTCGGCGGAGAATATACCAGTTCGTTCGTCTTCCTCGTCGAACACGCGCCTGCAGGACGGCGTGCCTTTTTTGGTTCATGGAGTATGATCGGCGCCACCTGCGGCATTCTGCTTGGCTCCGCCGTCGGTGCGTTAATCAACACGTTTACCACGAATGAGCAACTCATGGAGTGGGGCTGGCGGATTCCCTTCCTGGCGGGTGTGCTCGTCGCGTTCGTCGGTTATTTCATCAGACACGGCATCCCCGATCAACCCATCGCTGAAGAACTGTCAGAACAGGAAGTCTACTCGCCTCTCAAGCAGGCCTGGGTCAGCCATAAAACAGAACTGTTGCAGTCAGCCGGTCTGAATATGATGAACGCCGTCACCTTTTATACGGTCTTCATTTATCTTTCCACCTGGCTCGTGGAAGAAGTGGGCGAAACCCGCGCGGAGGCCCTCGACATCAATACCATCAGCATGGCCGCTTTAACCGTGATGGTTCCGTTCGCAGCAATGCTCGCCGATAAATATGGTCGCAAACCACTACTGCTGTTTGGCGCAGCCGGAGTGACGATGTTTTCATATCCGCTGTTATGGCTGATGCACCACCAGCATTACCAGATGATCCTCGCCGGACAGATCGGCTTTGCTGTTCTCGTCGCCTGTTTCGCCGGTGCCATCCCTGCGACGATTACCGAACTCTTCAAACGTGGCGTTCGCGTCAGTGCGGCCAGCGTGAGCTATAATATTCCGTTTGCGATCTTCGGAGGCACTGCCCCCATGGTCGCTGCCTGGCTCGTCCATTCGACCGGTAATCCGCTCTCCATCGCCTGGTACCTCTCCGGCATCGCCGCGATTTCCTTCTGTATCACCCTCACTATCAAAGAAACCCGACACAATTCACTGGAGGAGTGACGTCAGAAAGTAACTCGTATGAAAACAGGCAAACGTAAAAACTGGTATCTGCTCTTCAGTCTTGCACTGATCATCGCCTGTGTTTTGAGTATACTTCTCTACCAGCAGAGCATCGCCATTTCGCAGGCGGAAAACAACTTGCGTGCGCGAGGATATAAAGTCAGTTCAAGCAGCAACCTCGATCCCCTTTACCGACTCATCAGCCAAGCCTTGCCGGGAGTCTCTCTCCCCCGGTTCTCGCGCGGTGAAATCAGGATCATCAGCAGTATCTTTGATTCTCCCGGTAAGGTCTCAGAAATTCATGAGGACCTCGAAATACTGGCCCCCCTGGTCAAAGAATTTCACTGTGAACGGGCTCTGGTCAGTGACCGGGAAGCCCCAATCCTGGGAAAGATGACTCACCTTTCCCGGCTCAGTTTTGACGGGTCCGAGTTAACGGACGCCGGGGCCCGGGAACTGGCTCCGCTGAAAAATCTGGGCTGGTTGTCAATCCACGGTCCTCAACTTACCGACGACGGCTTGATTTGGATCGGTGACTGCCGGGATTTGTGGCGTATCTATCTAGTGAATACACAGAGCGGGGATGCCACTCTGCAGAGAATCGGAACGTTACCAGAACTTGATACTCTTTATCTCTCCGGTTCCACGGTCTCATCAACCGATCTGTGTCATCTCAAACAACTCAAGAAATTACGCTGGCTTGTACTAAGCAGGACTGAAATCGATGATCGGGCTGCGCCGTTTCTGAGGGAACTGCATTCCGTAAAAAGGCTCCAGCTGGGAGAAACGCAGGTCAGTGACGAAGTCTGTGCCGCGCTCGCCCGGCTCGATCATCTGGAATATCTGATGCTGGATGAGACCGCTGTTACCGACACAGGTGTTCGCGCGCTGTTGGAAGGCGGTTCTCATCTGGAACATCTCAACTTACGTAACTGTCACATCACCGCGGCAGCATTTCGGAACCTGAAATCATGGCCGCCTCGTCTGACTCACATCATGTTGATGGGTACCGACATTTCAGACCAGTAAGCCCTGCAGATATTTCAGGAGCATCCCGGGTTACTCACATTTGGCTATAACGCCAAAGACATGGGACCCGGGATGGAAGAACAATTTGACCGAACCCGGGCAGAACACCGAGCACAAAACAAAAAAGAGAAATAGCCTGAAACCCTTGCTGTTTGCATCTCATGAAATGCAAGCCCGATTACAGCACCGGTTCCCCGGTCTCTGCAGAGAATCTCATCTTCTGCCCCTTGTTGAGCAGCATGTTTTTACCCTGTTTTTCCTGCAACACAAATTTGTTCAACTGGCCTTCAAAATAATCTCTGCCCGCTTTGACGCATTCAAAGTGAGCGGCGATCGTCGCCGGATCCAGAGCGTAATCATAGAATGCGACTTCATCAATCACGCCACTAAATGGCTCGCGGCCTACGAATGATTCAAAATCGGAGGTAATCAGGTTACCAATCACCGCGGGTGTCGAACCACCGCTGATGATCATCGTGCCGACCGGAAATCGATGGCTCATTCGCAGCTTGCCATCAATATAAATGGCTTTCACTCCCGTCCAGCCATTATAAGTGGCAACGATATGATGTGGCTTGCCATCTCGCATTTCAGCCAGCGTGGGGCGTCCCTCTTTCCCGTCCAGGGGCATATCCAGTTCGCTGTAACCCATGCCCGACAAAAACAGACCAAATGACAGACACGGACCTTCCTTCACTACAGGAATCTGAGATACACCGGCTTTTTCATCATTTTGAAAACTCAACAGTATCCGGTAGCTGCCATCCTCTTTACGAAATATTTCATCATAATCATAAGGCTTTTTTGCAGGTTGATGATCTGAAATCTCCCACTCAGAGATCACCATGGCTTCAATAGTCACCCCTGTCGAAACCGCATAATCACCGGTCCCCACCTCCTTGCCACCCCCATTACCCAGCAGCAGACTCGCATCAGGGTGATTGTTAAACCGTATCGCACCACTGCCAATGATGCCTTCCACCCGCACTGCATTTTTACCGGCACGAATTGCTCCCATGCCTATCGCATCCTGTAATGACTCCGATTCTCTCTGATCGAAATTCCAGTAGAATCGAGGTAAACGTCCACGGAGCTTGACTTCAACCTGACCATCCAGAACATGCACGTAAGTTTCAGACTCTTCGTTCACACTGACTTCGTATTCGGTTCCCCGATTGATCAGTTCCACACTGGGAGTTTCCAGTTTAAAAGGTGCTTTGCGGTCAGAGCGATGGGTGAGCAGCTTCCCGGAAAAAAGTGTCCCCTGATCTTTGCCTTCCATACCGAACAGGGAAGGACTCGTCAGGGAAACATCGGCACCGCCCGAAAAAGCAAAGTCCACGTTACCGGAAGTCACTTTCACAGTGCCCGGCTGAAAGTGATCTGTCATCACCGGATTCTTGCCCAGCAGTTCCCATTTCGCCTGGAGCGTCGACTGCACAAAAGCGACTTCTGAGGGAGGGACGGCATTTTCATCAAAATAATATTGAGACCGATCCTGCACAACATCAGGCGCACCAGCCTTTTGAGGTGCACTCTGTAAGGAGAGAAACAGTCCGACCGCACACAGACAGACAAGTAGACTGAAGCCTGGTATAAGCAGAAACCGGGCAGGCACACGCCTTGGTTTCTGTGGAATCGTGGGAGCTTCTGCCTCTGCAGGCGGTAACTGTGCGGATTTTGCTGCGCTCGCCAGCCCGATATGCAGAAACACGTAATTCAGATATTCGCGACGGTACTCGGGATGCTCCGTCAGCAACTGCTCCAGGGCTGCCAGCTCTACTTCAGTGATGATCCCCGAACATTGTGCGTCAGCCAGTTCCAGAATTTGCTCCGGCAGTATGGATTCAGATTTTTTCATGAAGTCATCTCACTGGAAAGACGGCGGTTGACACAATCAAATAATACTTTCCGGATTTTTTTGATTGTTTTGTAGATCGCATGAGAGGAACATTTCCAGCGGTCGGCGACTGTGGCCGCGGTCTCCCGGTCTCCGTAATACGCGTCGATCAGATCACGTTCGCGCGGACTTAGCTTTTGCATACACTGCGTGAGCGCCAATTGACGCTGACTCTGTTCCTCCACCATGCTCGATACGTCCTCCGCCAGTTCCGTTACCAGGTTATCATTGAAGATCAGCCGTTTATTCTGATACTTCCGCCTGTATTTTCGCACCTGGTTAAATGCAATCCCGTTCGCCCAGTTCAGGAAACTGCGATCAGAATCATATCCCGGAAATTCTTTCCAGAGGATCACACAGGTTTCCTGGAAAATGTCTTCCGCAGCAGAGACATCCAGTACTAAAGCGAGAATAAATCCATAGATTTTGCGGTCTTCCCGCGAGAACAGTCGAAAGAACTCTTCACTCATGACCGGATTGTCTAAATGCTTACTCATAGCGAGGTAAAATCTATCCAGTCACAGAGCACGGAAGAAAACATTCAGGCGACAGATATGCGCGCAGGAGCAAACCCACGAAGCTGCCTTCTATAGTATGTGGCGCGCAGTCTGCCTGATTGGTACTGGAAAATTATGAATTCCGCATTTTTTTTATAAAAAGCAGAAAGTTCTGGTACGAACCGGCCACTCAGCGCGCCATATACCTATTGAGGGCCTGCTGCGTTTTTACTGTTCTCCCTTCTGAAATGCAGTTTCGATGATTGTTATTTCCCTCATATCCAAGGAGTTCTGTTTTCTATCCCGATTTATTTTCATCTGATTCAACCCAAGGAGAACTTATGTTCGTCGCTCGCAAACATGATTATCGCATGCGTTCCGCGTTTACTTTAATTGAATTGCTGGTCGTCATCGCCATCATAGCGATTTTGATCGCCCTGCTACTACCTGCAGTTCAGCAGGCACGCGAAGCAGCCCGCCGCAGTACCTGTAAAAACAATTTAAAGCAACTGGGACTGGCACTACATAATTATCACGAAACACATAAACTGTTTCCCCCGGGAATGATATATCGAGTTGTGACGCCATCCTCTCCCTCAGGAAAACGAACTCCTTTCTGCCTGCATCTGCTGCCTTTTCTCGATAAAGCCAACATATACAACCTGTACGATCATAACCAGAACTGGCACGCTACCGTGCATGACCCTCAACCCGCCGGCAACGGTGTGCGGCTGGTGCCGATTCCTGTCTGGCAATGCCCTACCGATCGAGATGCCATCTGGAATTCCAATCCGGATGGAAGTATTCGAGGAAACTATGGTGTCAACTGGGGGCAGGGTACATTTGGAACTCAAATCAAACCTGCGCCGTTCAAAAATGCCTTCGGAGCTAAAATGCGGGATATCACCGATGGCTCCAGCAACACCCTGGCCATGCTGGAAATGCTGAAGCCTGCCACGGGTGCAGACGATTATCGAGCCTGGATCTGGAATGACGAACCGGAAAGTGTCGTCATGACACGCGTCGGTCCCAACAGTTCGGCTCCCGATCTGGTCACGCATTGTGTCTCGGAAGGAGATCGACTTCCCTGCACAGGCTCTATCGCGGGAAATGATCGCAGCAATGCTTCACGAAGTCTGCACGTGGGCGGGGTGCATGCACTGATGTGTGACGGTGCTGTCAGATTCGTCTCTGATAATATTGATCTCAACACCTGGCAAAGCCTGAGCAGCATGAGCGGTGGAGAAGTGATCGGCGAATTTTAAACCATTCGCATCGACTCACTTCCTGAACATCCATCAAATACGACCTGCTTAAAGGAATCCTGAAGATTCCAAGAAGGGCTGAACAAATGAAAACACAGACTTGTCTCATGTTGATGTTATACAGCGCAGCTGTTATCGGGCTGGGAGGTTGTAACAACCAGAGTGCATTCGAGCGAACCCAGGTGGAAGGTATTGTGACTCTGAATGGCACTCCGGTGGAACAGGGGGTCATCACATTTATCCCTGCCGGCAAAGGGGCTTCTGCGGGTGCGAAAATTGAATCGGGAAAATTTGTCATTCCCAAAGAAACTGGCCCCAGCCCGGGAGAGTATAAAGTGGAAATTGATTCCAGTATTCCTACCGGCAAACAGATTCTGGATACCGATGGTGAAACAATGGTTACCGAATATGAAAACGGCATCCCTCCCCGCTTCAACAGGCAAACGGAACTGACAGTCACGCTCAAAGGGGGCAATAATCAACAACTTTTCGATCTGGAAACCAAATAGAGAATCGCCTGCTCCACTCTGGCATCTCTCAATTTATCCCCTGGGACGCCTGACTCAGGTTAGTTTTTCAAATCAAACATACATTGAATGCCCCTGTCGTTTATAATGAAAAAGTCAGAGCAGACACAGCTCACGTGTATGAACTATTACTTCTCACTCCTGAGAGATAGAAAAAACAGATGATTGCTCTTCCTCCATTCTTTGTTTCACGACTCTTTTGCCTGGCTCTCTTTCTGACAATTGCTGTCCCAACAACGCGCGCTGCACCTGATTTTAAAGAACAGGTCGCCCCGATCCTGCAGCAGCACTGCATTCGCTGTCATAACGACAGCACAAAGGATGGCGGTCTCTCGCTGGAGACGATACAGAGTGCTCTGAAAGGAGGCGATAATGGACGCATCCTGACCCCCGGCGTCGCGGAGGAAAGTCTACTACTCGATTATGTCGCAGGCCCCGAACCGGAGATGCCCAAAAAGGGGGAACCGCTCAACGAAACGGAAATTGGAATACTTCGCAACTGGATCAAAGCTGGTGCCGTCTGGCCTGCGGAGCATCGAATTCAGGAAGCCCAGCTCAATGACCATGACTGGTGGTCTTTTCGACCGTTATCACAACCGGCTCTGCCTGAGCTGCCCGCCAAAGAACAAAAGCAGGTCCGCACCCCCGTCGATGCCTTTCTGCTGGCCAGACTTCGCCAGGCAGGGCTGAATTATTCCCCCCCCGCTGACCGTCGTACGCTGATCCGCCGCATCTATTTCGACCTGATCGGACTTCCTCCCACACCGGAAGAAATCGAACAGTTTGTCAAAGACACCGATCCGCGTGCTTACGAGCTACTCGTCGACCGACTGCTGGCTTCCCCCCGTTACGGGGAGCGCTGGGCGCGGCACTGGCTGGATGTGGTTCATTACGCGGACACACATGGGTACGACAAAGACAAACTCCGCGAAAACGCCTGGCCTTATCGGGATTACGTCATCCGCTCACTGAATGAAGACCGGCCATATGGGCAATTTATTCAGCAGCAGCTGGCCGGCGATCTCCTCAAACCCCACTCACCAGACGGCGTACCCGCGACCGGATTCATCGTCGCGGGCCCCTTCGACTGGGTCGGCCAGATTGAGATCAGCGAAAAACTGATCGAGAAAAAGATCACCCGTAATCTCGACCGCGACGACATGGTCGCCACCGTCATGAACACCACCGTCAGTCTCACAGTTCAGTGTGCCCGCTGCCATAATCATAAGTTCGACCCGATCTCACAGGAAGACTACTACGGCCTGCAGGCAGTCTTTGCCGGTATCGACCGGGCCGAGCGCAGCTATGACCCGGATCCTGAGACCGCTTCACGAAGAAGATCATTGCAGGCGTCGCTGGAAAAGTATCAGGGTGAGTATCAACGACTCGACACCAGAATCAGGAAACGAGGCGGCGCAGAACTGGAACGGCTGGAAGCGGAGATCAAACAGGCCACGCATGCCAAGCAGGGGCAGGGCGATGAATATGGATATCACAGCCTGATTGAAAAATCAGATAAAACTCCCAAATGGGTACAACTCAATTTCAAACAGCCGTTGACAGTTGAGAAAATCACATTAATCCCGGCCCTCGACAATCACAATAATATCGGAGCGGGCTTCGGTTTTCCTCGACGCTTCAAACTGGAAATCTCAGAAACCAGTGACTTCAAGACGGCAACCGTCATCGCAGATCATACTCAGCAGGACTTCCCCAACCCGAAATCCCGCCACATTGATGTCGATCTGAAACCGCAGAATATTCAATACTTGAGAATGACAGCGACAAAACTCGCCCCCCGCTCAAACGATTTCATTTTTGCTCTAGGGGAAATTCAGGTTTTTGCCCCGGATGGTAATAATCTGGCACAGCAGGCACAATTGACGTCTCTGGACTCAATCGAAGCTCATCCGCGCTGGGCTCGCAAAAATCTGGTTGACGGCAAATACTATCAGAGTCTCAACTTTAATACAGATATCACAGAACTCAAACAGCAACGGGATGAGCTCCTTGCCAGCCTGACCTCGGCAGATGAAAAGAAGTTACTCAGTCAATTGTCCGGTAAAATCAAACTGACACAGGCCAATCTTGATCAACTGCCGGATCCACAGCAAGTCTTTGCAGCGACCACCGATTTCCCCGCCAAAGGAAATTTCCGACCGACGGAAGGCCAGCCACGTCCTGTGTATCTGCTAAGTCGAGGAAGTGAAAAAGCACCAATCCGGCAAGTCACTGCTTCCGCCCCGAATCTGATCGACGAACTCAACGGTGACTTTCAGTTGAAGGATCCAGACAACGAAGCAACCCGTCGCCTGGCACTGGCCCGATGGATTACCAGTCGTGACAACCCACTCACGTGGCGTTCCATTGTGAACCGTGTCTGGCTCTATCATTTCGGTAAAGCCATCGTCGACACACCGAATGACTTTGGCAAAATGGGAGCCAAACCTACACATCCGGAATTGCTTGACTACCTGGCCAGTCGCTTCCGTGATGAAGGTCAGTCTCTCAAAGATCTGCATCGACTCATCGTCTTAAGCACCGCCTATCGGCAATCATCACGCACCAGTCCAAAAGGGAATCAGCTTGACGGCGATAACCGTCTGCTCTGGCGCATGAACCGCCGCAAACTGGAAGCAGAAGCCCTCCGCGATTCCGTCCTGCAGATCAGTGGAAAACTGGATCTCGAAATGTATGGACCGGGTGACCGACTGTTTGTACTGGAAAAGCCACAGCATTCCCCTCATTATCTCTATCAAAAGTATGATCCCACGACAGCAGAAAAACATCGTCGCTCTATTTATCGGTTCATCGTCCGTTCAGTTCCCGACCCGTTTATGGAATCGCTGGATTGTGCGGACCCTTCGCAGATCACTCCCAAACGTATTGAAACCTTGACCGCACTCCAGGCGCTCTCACTGTTAAACGACCAGTTTATGATCGGCATGTCAGTCTTTTTTGCAGAGCATATCAAGGCGCAGTCAGACGACTTGACGACACAAATCAGTCAGGCATTTCAAACAGCGCTGGGCAGGTCACCAGAGCCGGATGAACTGAAAATTCTAAAAACGATCGGCGAACAGCACGGACTGAAAAATGTCTGTCGCCTGATTTTGAACAGCAACGAATTTATCTTTATTGATTAATCAAACACGCAGAAAGTGATCTCATGGATCGTCGAGAGTTTCTGATGTCCGCCGGCGGTGGCCTGGGAGGAATTGCCCTGGCTTCGCTGTTGCAAAATGACCAACTGCTGGCAACCCCTCAGACCAGCAGCCAGATACTGCATCACCCGCCAAAAGCGAAGCGTGTAGTCCAGCTTTACATGTCGGGTGCCGCCAGTCAATGTGACACATTTGACTACAAACCGGAACTGATTAAAGAGAATGGCAACAACTGGGATCCCGGCGAACAGGTACAGCTCTTTCAGTCTTCACCGGGCAAAACCATGCAGGCTCCCTGGAAGTGGAAACAGTATGGTCAATCTGGCAAGTGGCTGAATGAATGCGTCGCACCACTGGGAGACTGCGTCGACGATATGGCTTTCATTCACAATATGGTCAGTAAGTCGAATGTGCATGGTCCCGCAACATTCATGCAGGCCACCGGATTCATTCTGCCTGGATTTCCCGGCATGGGTGCCTGGATCAGCTACGGTCTCGGCAGCATGACCGATAACCTGCCCACGTTCGTAGTTTTGCCCGACCCACGCGGTTTTGCTCCCAATGGAGCCGCAAACTGGTCAGCTGGTTTTTTACCCGCCAGTAACCAGGGAACCATGATTCGTCCGAATTCCAAAACTCCCATCTCCAATTTGTTTCCCCCTGAAAATGACTTTATCACCCGAAAAAGTGACCGCGATGTTTTACATGCGCTCAAACAGCTCAATCAGAAACACGAGCAGCAGCGCACGGGGGATTCTCGACTGAATGCGCGGATTCAATCCTATGAACTCGCCGCCAAAATGCAGCTGCAGGCACCGGAAGTCCTTGATCTTTCCGGCGAAAAAAAAAGCACTCTTCAGATGTACGGCCTCGATACCGTTGACTTCGCAGTACAGGAAGGCATCAGCGAAGCTGCAGAGATCGCTTATTTCGGCAGAAACTGCCTGGTGGCCCGTCGCATGCTGGAACAGGGAGTCCGGTTCGTGCAGATCTGGTCCGGAGCAGACAATGGCCATCCCCGCCGCAACTGGGATTCGCACGAAGATATCAAACGTGATCACTGGCCCCTAGGGCGGGGCATGTCCATCGGAGCATCTGCGTTGATCAAGGATCTGAAACAGCGAGGCATGCTCGATGATACCATCATTCTCTGGACAACGGAATTTGGCAGAATGCCCTGCAGTCAAGGCAGCAAAGGGCGCGATCATAATCCGTTTGTCTTCACTAACTGGCTGGCCGGGGGCGGCATCAAAGGGGGCACGACTCACGGTGAATCGGATCAATGGTCGTTCAAACCCGCTGACCCGGCGAACCCCACGATGTGTTATGACGTGCACGCGACAATCTTACATCAACTCGGCATTGATCATGAAAAACTGACCTTCCGACAAAACGGTATTGATCGTCGCCTGACCGATGTGCACGGTCATGTTATCAATGACATCATTTCATAACATGCCCGGGCAATCACGACTGCTGCACTTCTTCCAGGTCAACAAAAAACGAGTGACTGGTTCAGAACCAGCCACTCGCGTTTTACATTAGTCACAGTAAAATCGAAGCTTCGAGCTTATTCGAAGTTTCCTTTGGTCAGCTGTGCATCCAGCCAGGGGCCAGAGAAGCACTCAGAAGGACGCAGTTCTACAGTGCCATCTGTGTATCCTGATCCGGTACCAGAAGCGGGGAAACCGGGATTCAGGAAGCCATCGCCATTCAGGTCAACGATTGCTTTCACGCTGCCGTCAGCCATCAGGATGTTGCAGATTTTATTGCGGCCACGACCATGCCATGCAAACCAGTCGCGTGAATCCTGTAACCACAAGCTTCCGTCAACTCCAGGGGTACCAGTTCGGTTCGGGTCAGGCAGTTCGGCAGGAGTGGCGTTGACCACATTAGTACCACCTGGCATCAGAGCGACTTTAGTTCCATCCCATGTTCCGGGACCATCGTTAAATGATTCTGCCAGACGTTCACCCGAATCAAGAAAACCAGGTATCGAGTGACTCAACACAGCTTCGCCCACATCACCAGGAGCACCACAACCCATGAAAGAAACTGCTGAAGAGGCAACTCGGGAAGAATCCAGACGACGAATCGTCAAGGGTCCAAGTGAACCGCCAAATCCCTTCAGACCTGATGCAGTGACACCAGCAGTCGTTTTCGGGCCGGAGCGGACCAGGAACCAGCTGGATGCGTAGTTCGTTCCATATCCGTCTTCCAGCAACTTGGCAACCTGAAGAAGACGTGCATCTGTTCCTTCTGTTCCACTGGTCCAGGTGGCACAAACACCTTCGCTCAGGCGAGACAGTGGTGCAGAGTCTTTGTTACTGGTGTTAGCAACACCAATCATGTCGTTCAGCTTTTCAGATCCCAGCAGAGTGGAGGAGGGGCACAGCATCTTCTGAGGAAGACCCGCACCACTGTTAACCATGTCGGCAACCCAGCCCCAGGTGTCAGGACATCCGTCGCGACGGAAATCGTAAGCACCTGTACAGTAACGACCACTAGGGTCGGTAGAGGCAAAAGAGTGCATGGAAAGACCGAACTGACGCAAGTTACTTTTGCACTGTGAAGACCGTGCAGATTCCCGAGCTGCGAATACTGCTGGAATCAGCAGAGCAGCCAGTAAAGCGATGATCGAGATCACCACCAGAAGTTCGATCAGGGTAAAACCTGATCGTTTTGTGTTATGAGCACGTGATTTTTGCATTGTGTTTCCTGTTTTTGAAAAAGTGTTTTGTACAGTTACGCGAACAATGAAGGCTTAAGACAATTAAATTTGATTTTGAAAGAAACAGGCCATCCCCATCAGCTTGGCACTGGATGTATGAAACTGAACTGCTCCCCCCCCTTGACTTTTTTTGACTCACTCAGATTTCTTAAAATTCACTCACTTCGAATTCGATTTACAATTTGTATCTGAAAAATAGTTTGCCGGCTGTGTTTCTCAGATGGTCATACGGTATCGTGCTACTGTGAAGTTTTTTCCCCCCGTTACGTTAAGAAGAAATGAATAATGTGTAGCAAAATCGATCAAAACGCACCTTTTATTAGTGTTTCATGAATATACAGTTAGGTTTCTGCAGAGAGCTTCATAAAAATGTGTTGCCTTTCATTCCGCCTGACTGAGACAAAACTTGAATTTCTCCCTGCCACATTCGTATAATCACAGGAGAGATCTCAGGAATCGGCATGAGTAATCCGATTCCTAAGTCGCCTGCTCAAAAAGTGTTAGAACCACAACGAGCTACCCCCACTTTGAGGAAAGTGGCGGACCGGTATTCACTCGTGATTGATTTTGAGATTGAGAAATCATTCCGATTCACAGAAAATCCGGGTTTGCAGCCTGCCTGACCAGACTTCACGTTTTGTCAAAGCCGCCTCGCTTTTTTCCTGTAACGGTTCCGATTTCTGACCTTTCTCCGTAAACCGAAAGAGAAGATCATGGTCGCTCGAACGATCAGCCTGTTCGCAGTTTTCAGTGTCGCTATCACATGCATTCTGTATCAAAACGTCGTGGCGGAAACTCCCCTCACTTCCGATCAACCCCTTGACTTTGCAACCGATATCCGACCTTTACTTTCCGATGCCTGTTTCTCATGTCATGGCCCTGATCCCGAACATCGGGAAGCAGATCTCAGGCTCGATTTGAAAGAAACAGTCTTTGCAAAGCACAATGGGCAGGCTCTGATCGTACCGGGTAAACCGGCTGACAGCCTGCTCTATCAACGTATGACTGCCTCGGATGAAAGCGAACGTATGCCGCCCGTTGATTCGGGAAAAAAACTATCCCAATCTGACCTCGCAAAAATCCGAAAGTGGATTGAAGACGGCGCTCCCTGGGCTTCGCACTGGGCCTTTCAGACACCAGTGAAACCAGAATTACCTGAAGTCAGACAACCAGAATTAATTCAAAACCCCATTGATGTATTCGTACTGGAAAAACTGGAACGGCAGCAGCTTTCATTCTCTGAACCAGCAGACCAGACAACGCTCCTGCGAAGGTTGAGTCTGGACCTGACTGGCCTTCCGCCACGCATTAAAGAGATCGATACATTTCTTTCCGACAAGAGTCCCGATGCGTACCGGAAACAGGTTGCACGCCTGCTGGCCTCTCCTCATTACGGAGAGCGCTGGGGACGTCTCTGGCTTGATGCAGCTCGCTACGCCGATTCCAACGGTTATGAAAAAGATGCCCCCCGCGAAGTCTGGCTTTATCGAGACTGGGTGATTGATGCCTTAAATCAGAACATGCCCTACAATCAGTTCGTCATTGAACAGGTCGCCGGTGATCTGCTTCCAAAGGCATCGCAGAATCAGAAAATTGCCACCGGTTTCATGCGTAATTCCATGCTCAATGAAGAAGGGGGTATCGACCCTGAAGAATTTCGGATGGCTGCCATGTTTGACCGCATGGATACGATCGGAAAAAGTATTCTCGGATTGACCCTGCAATGCAGCCAGTGCCATTCGCATAAATACGATCCGTTAACGCATGAAAATTACTATCAGATTTTTGCCTGTATCAACAACTCGTATGAAGCCAGCATGCGGGGATATACAGATGAAGAACAACAGCAGCGGGAAAAACTGTTGATCGAAATCAAGTCGATTGAACAGTCGCTTAAAAACACATCACCCGACTGGCCGCAACGCCTGGCTGCCTGGGAAAAACAGATACAGCAGAACCAACCAGTCTGGCATGTATTGAAACTGAAAAATATTGACAGCAACTCCCAGCGCTACTTTGAACAGCCCGATCATTCCATGCTGGCACAGGGTTATGCACCATCCCGATTCACCTCAAACTTTGAAGCTGAGACCGACGCCTCCGAGATCACTGCCATCCGACTGGAGCTGTTAAACCACCCCAATCTGCCAGCAGGAGGGCCGGGTCGCGCCACATCCGGTTTGTGCGCTCTCACCGATATCAAGCTGTCTGTCGCAGATCTAAAGGACCCCAAGCAGAAAACCAGCATCAAATTCGCAGAAGCCACCGCCGATTTCAGTAACCCTCGACTGCAGCTGGATTTTCCTTATGAAGACAAAAAAGGAGTCCGCGGCTTTACCGGACCTGTCAGTTACGCGATTGATGGAGACAACTCAACCGCCTGGGGAATCGACGCGGGACCAGGAAGGCAGAACCAGCCCCACGAAGCAGTTTTTCGCGCTGAAAAACCATTCGGCTACCCGGAAGGCAGTAAATTAACCATCAGTCTCGTACAGATGCATGGTGGCTGGAACAGTGACAATAATCAAACCATGAATCTCGGCCGCTTTCGCATTTCCTGGAGCAATAGTCCGAATGCACACGCTGATCCGGTCCCTGATCGAGTCAGAGAATTTCTGGCGATTCCCGATGCCGAACGAACCCCTCGACAACAGGACCAGATCTTCAGCTATTGGCGAACAACAGTCCCGGAATGGGCTGCGAAAAACGAGCGTATCGAAACCATCTGGAAACAGCATCCGGAAGGTACTACTCAGCTGGTTTACCAGGAACGTCCTCAGCCCCGGAAAACCCATCTGCTGGATCGTGGCGACTTCCTCAAACAAAAGCAGGTGGTGCAGCCAGGTGTCCCTGGTTTCCTGAACTCACTCCCCGCGGATACTCCCGTCGATCGTTTGACATTTGCCCGCTGGCTTGTTGATCGTCAATCGCCGACGACTGCCCGCGCGATTGTGAACCGGGTCTGGCAGGCCTACTTCGGCCAGGGAATCGTTTCCACCAGTGAAGACCTGGGCTCTCAAGGAGCTGCACCGACACATCGAAAACTGCTCGACTGGCTGGCTGTCTGGTTCATGGATGAAGGCTGGGACCTGAAGAAGCTGCATACACTGATTGTAACTTCCCGAACTTATCAGCAGTCATCCCGGGTCAGCCCGGAATTATATGCAAAAGATCCGTATAACCGCCTGCTGGCACGGGGGCCGCGGTATCGCGTCGATGCGGAAATCGTCCGGGATATTGCGTTGCAGGCCAGCGGTTTATTAAACCCGAAAATTGGAGGCCCCTCTGTCTATCCGCCAGCGCCTGCCTTCCTGTTTGACAAACCGGCCAGTTATGGACCAAAAACGTGGAATGTGGAAGAAGATGCCGAACGCTACCGCCGCGCGATCTACACATTCCGGTTCCGTTCAGTTCCCTACCCCATGCTCCAGGCATTTGATGCCCCCAATGGAGATATTTCTACCGTCAAACGCACACGTTCCAATACACCGCTGCAGGCTTTGACCACACTGAATGAAACCCTGTTTATGGAATGTGCTGTCGGGCTTGCAGAGACAATACTCTCAGCCAATTCAGGTTCAGAGGAATCGAGGATCGAAACAGCCTTTCGGCGTTGCGTATCCCGTTATCCGTCTGCGGAGGAAAAACAGGTACTGACTCAGTTCCTGAACAGACAGCGTCACTATTTTGTCGACCATCCCGAAGAAGCAAAACAGATTTCTGACCAGAAAAAGACCAAAGATGCTACAACGGATTTTGCTGCCTGGGTCGCCCTCTCGCGGGTATTACTCAACATGGACGAAACCATCACTAAAGAATAGCCAACCATCGAATCAACGCGTAAACTTGAACAGGTAAGACTGATGAATCACTTGAATCACCCGGCACATCCCATCGCCCGCCGCTGGTTTCTGGAACAATGTGGAGTCGGCCTCGGAGCGATTGCCGTCAATCAACTGCTCCAGGAATCCGGTTATGCCGCCGGTTCAAAAGCTGGTGCCGTTCAAGATCCCCTGGCACCGCATCAGCCCCACCATCCTCCCAAGGCAAAAAATATCATCTTCCTGTTTATGGGGGGAGGGCCCAGCCACCTGGAGCTCTTTGATAATAAACCGGTGCTGGGCAAATTCGACGGTCAATTGCCGCCAGAAGACCTCTTAAAAGGATATCGGGCCGCGTTTATCAATCCCAATTCCAAATTCCTTGGTCCGAAATTTAAATTTGCAAGACATGGAGAATGTGGAGCGGAAGTTTCGGAAATCCTGCCGCACCTGGCAAAAGTGGTTGACGACATCGCAATTGTAAAAAGTATGAAAACCGACGCTTTCAATCATGCGCCGGCCCAGATACAGGCCCTCACCGGATCCCAGTTGTTCGGCAAACCCAGCCTGGGTGCCTGGACTATTTACGGATTGGGCAGCGAATCGAAAAATCTTCCCGGCTTTGTCGTATTCAGTTCAGGAAACAAAGGCCCCAGTGGCGGCAGTTCCTGCTGGGGAAGTGGCTTTCTGCCTAGCACGCATCAGGGCGTCATGTTCCGAGGAGGGCAGGAACCCGTGCTTTATCTGCAGAATCCTCCTGGTGTCTCTGCACAACTGCAACGTGATTCTCTGGATACACTCAAGGCATTAAACCAGAAACACCTTGATCAGGTTGGCGATCCCGAAATTGCAACCAGAATTAATTCCTTTGAAATGGCTTATCGCATGCAGTCCAGTGCACCTGATGTGATGGATCTGAGCCAGGAAACCAGACAGACACTCGATCTGTATGGTGCAGAACCAGGCAAAACCTCGTTCGCAAATAACTGTCTGCTGGCCCGTCGCCTGGTAGAACGGGGGGTCCGCTGTGTACAACTCTTCCATGAATCCTGGGACCAGCATGGCGGACTGGTCAGCGGGTTAAAAAGTAATTGTAAAGCCACCGATCAGGCTTCTGCCGCTTTAATCAAAGACCTGAAACAACGTGGACTGTTACAAGACACCCTCGTGGTCTGGGGGGGAGAATTTGGCCGTACCCCGATGGTGCAGGGGGGTAATGATGGTCGCGATCATCACCCCAACGCCTTTACCATGTGGCTGGCCGGTGGCGGGATTAAAGGGGGAACCACCATTGGTGGTTCAGACGATTTCGGCTTCAATGTAATCGAAGATGAAGTCCCCGTTTACGACCTGCACGCCACGATATTGCACCTGCTGGGACTGAATCCGGATCGACTTTCGTTTCGCTTCCAGGGGCTCGATCAAAAACTGATCGGAGTCAATCCAGCGAAAATTGTCACAAAAATTCTGGCCTGATATAAAAGAAAACCCCTTGTCATTTCTGGCAAGGGGTTTTCTTATTGATTCTTTTGACCTGGTTCAGGCAGCAATTTCCTGCTCATAGAGTCGAGCCGGAGCGTTGTTCAACCGGTTGAGATAACCGTTGTGCTGCTGATCGAACAGTCGCTGTAATCCATCATCCAGCATCGGCATCGAAATGCTGAGTGACCGACGAATTTTACGTGTATGCAGTGAAGTTTCGCCGTTCGCAAAACCTGTCGTGCGTTCATTGAGTACAGTAGCACGGGGGAGTACCGGCACCGTCAGACCAAATGTGGCAGCCAGCCGCTGCACAAATTCGATCGGACTGATCCGTTCACCACCCGCCACATGGAAGGTCCCCGTCAATCGTTCCTGATAAGCGTGTTCGATGATCGCTGCCAGATCCGTTGCCAGTAAAGGCGTGGCATGCCGATAGCAGTCCTGCTCGGAAAATGACCCGTTTTCCAGCGACTGTACCAGGCTTTCAATCTGTCCCTGACCATAAGCGGCAGGAGTCCAGCCAAACACGTTGGTGCGAATAATCAGTGAGTTATCACACAGACTGACTTCACGTTCAATGGCACGCAGTACTTCTGCCTGTCGACTTTCGCACAGCCCCTGACAGTCCTCCTCATGGAACATCCAGGGCCCTGTAAAGACGGCATCAGAAGAGATATGTGTGAAACGGGACGAATGCAGTTCAGCAGCATTCACCCAGTTACGCACTGCGAGCACAGGATCTTTTGTTGAAAATTTTTCAGGATCAACAGTCCAGGCGGAATTCGCGGCAACGCCACAATAGACAACCCAGTTGGGACGAACCATCGACAGCCAGTGCTCGGCTGTTTCGACATCGTCTTCCTGATAAGTATGAGTTTCACATCCCTGGATGGAAACTGGTGAAGCTGAAGTTAATCCGACAACCCGATATCGACTGGATAAACAGGTTGCAATATTTGCTCCGGCAACCGTTTCAAGTCCAATAACCAGAACTGTTTCCACGCCGCGCCTCCATGCTTAGACGTTGTTGTTATATCAGTCAGTAAAAGTCTTCGTTCTGTAAACTCTTGCTCAGAACGAAACCATTTGACATCTCAGTAGTTCTACAAAAGTTGTTCCCGCAAACCAATCCATTTGTTTCGCGAGAGGCGGATTATAGTTGGCATTCCTGATTTTCACCAACCCCAATTTTAAAGAGAAATTCATGGTGCCCGTTGAACTGTTTTCTCCTGTTTCATTTTGACGTTTCGCGTGCAGAAAACGTTACCCCTTTCAAGAATCCAGGTGACTTGGCTGACTCTTTCAGAAGATAATTCTGCCCTGTTTTTGATTGCAGCGAATCAATATTTTTTCAAAAAACAGATTGAAAATGGAAAAAAGATTAAAGGTTTGACGCTTTTTGATTTCATTTCATTCTTTCGTATTGACCTGAATCTGGAAAAGCAATATCTTCCCGCCTCACATTAGTGATCTCTGCGCCTGTTCTATAGGCTGGTCACTCACCTCCCACACTGATTACCCATCAATTGATTCACACCTGACACTTCGAGTTGATACCGCAGTGATTTGTTTTCGAGGAAACGAATTTACTCAGCACCCCATATCATTTCTTGTAAAGACTATTGAAACCATGTCCGTCTCGCGTCACTTACCGGATTATCCGATCCTGCTGGCTGGAGTTTCGACTCCTGTCGTAAAAGGACTGCGCGAAATGGGACTGCCGGTGACAGAACTTCAGGACGATCTGACTTACCTGACAGGGTATCAGTCATCCCGCTGGAATCTTCTGCTGGTTGGTTCTCAGAAATGCTTCAATGAACAGGAACTGCAGATTCTCTCTCGCTGCAGGATCCCCATCATTGATCTGGCAGAATTCAATAATAAGACGGGCATTGGCCGCACCATTCCGGAACTGGCTAAAAAAGCCAACTCCGGAGTAGAACAGTTCAACTCACAGTTTGTGGTTCAACTGAAAACGCGCATTCAACAGTCGGGAGGCGCCTGGATCCGTCTGGGAGATTATCCTTACCCCTACCAGGGTGTGATCTGTTATGATGAATCCGCACTCGGAAATGATTTCCGCGAATTCTCTAATGTGATGAGCCCCTTACCTGTGTCGCTGGATTTGCTGCATTGCAAATCAGAAGCGGAATGGCAGACCGAATCAAATCCGGAAACTCAGAGAAAACTGCGTGTGGAACTGATCAGCAGATATCGCCAGGGATTGCCGGTTTCGCTGTCGTCTGTTTCGTCACGCGAAGAACTCAATCAGTTATTCCAGGACATTCAACTGGACCGTAAACAGATGTCGCTGGTCTGGATAACTTCACTCGATACATTCTTTCGCTGGTGGAAACTGAGAAGTGAATTCTCTGTCAGTATCAATCGACTTTCCACCGGCTGGGAAACCATTATCTCAGGAAACTTCGAAGGATTCAGCCCCGGGCTGCAGATCTGGAGAAGCCAGCATTCAGCCACGGTTGCCTTATACCGGGGTGTGAATGAAATCAGAGATGATGTTACCGCGTTCGCCAACAACCCCGAACGCCATCCCGGCGGATTTACTGCACATTGGGCGGGAGTCTCTTCCAGCCTGATTCCATTTGACTTCAATAATTTTGCAGCTGCTGCTGCTTCGTAAAAACTGATTTTCCCCATGAAAGCTTGATTTCAGCGATTGAATTTTTCACTCGCTATTTTGTAGAAGAAAAGGATTGAACTCATGAAACGTTTCGGAATTACGATGCTGGGTCTCGCGTTGATCGCCCTGACAACAGGTTGCCAGTGCGGAAGATATGGCTCATGTGGCAGCTGTAATTACGGCCCCACAATGGCCCCCTTTAGTGGTGGTGGCGGTGGCTGTTCAACCGGTAACTGCGGTGTTGGTGCCCCCACCTATGCACCACAGGGAGCGTACAATACTTACGATACCTATCAGTCAACAGCCAGTGCTCCTGTAATTCAGGGATCTGTGCCTACAACGGCCTACGCACCACTGGATCCACTGCCAATGTATTAACAGCTCCCGGGAATTCACTACTCCCGGGCGCTCTATCATCTCGGCCTGGTTCAGGCCGACAGGCAGGTGAAAGTGCGCCCTGTAGGGGACACGGTCCGGGTGGAACAAAATACTGCAACAAACCTGTTGTTCGCAGAGATATGGATTGTATCTACAGTTCAGCCTTGATATACAGGTACTAATGTGATCCGTCTTTCATGCTGCGCATTCCCTGCGAGCAGATTGAGGGTCTTTTGGTTTCTGGAACTTCGTCTGTGTATCATACCCCGCCGGGTATCTGTTATTATGCCTGCTTTGCAAATCGTTAATTATCCGCATCCGGCCCTTCGCTGGAAATCCAAACCCGTTAAAAGCATCACACCCGAGTTGCGCGATATTGTACGGAATATGTTTGATCTTATGTACGAAGCACGGGGAATCGGCCTGGCCGCCAATCAGGTCGCGCTGCCCTATCGCCTGTTCGTGATCAATCTTACTTCGGACCCCAATGAACCGGAAGAAGAATTCGTGTTCATTAATCCCGAGATCACGAAGCGTAAAGGAACTGCGGAAGGGGAAGAAGGCTGCTTGAGCCTGCCTCAGGTTTACGGTGATGTGAAACGGTCGGAAGAAATCACAGTCGAAGCCTATGATCTGAACGGACAGCTGTTTGAAATCACACTGGATGATCTCGCCGCCCGCGCCGTGCAACACGAACACGATCATATTGAAGGCATCATGTTCCCTGACCGGATGGTAGAAGCCAAACGCAATGAAATCGACGTACTGATTGCCGATTTCGAATCAGAATTTCGTCACAAACAGGAGACGGGTGAGTACCCGCCTGATGAAGAAATTCGCAATCAACTGGCGCAACTCGAACAGGAACTGGGCTGAAAAACCATCGTCTGCCTGTAGATTATCGCGCATTCAGTTTACAGTTCAACTGTGGGTCCAGCATAACTTTTTGCTTCCCTTTCTATTGCTTACCGGTCCGCTATGAGGAGACACCACAGTGGCATTAAAAGTGGTCATGATGGGTACCGGCACTTTCGCCATCCCCGCCTTTCAGGCACTCATTGATTCTCAATACGAGGTCCTCGGACTGTATACGCAGCCTGATCGCACAGGGCGAGGGCATCACCGCCATAAAAACCCGATGAAAGAACTCGCGCTGGAACATGGCATTCCCGTTTTTCAGCCTGCGAAAATTAATACACCTGAATCCCTGGAAGAACTCAGCCAGTTGAAAGCAGATGTCCTGCTTGTCGCCGCTTATGGACAGATCCTCTCACAAAAACTCCTCGATCTGCCCCGCCTGGGTGCGTTCAATCTGCACGCATCTCTGCTCCCGGCCTATCGCGGTGCTGCCCCCATTCTTTATGCGATTCGAAATGGCGAGACGATGACCGGCGTCTCCCTCTTTCGGATTGAACGTGCTCTCGATTCCGGTCCTGTCGCAGCGATGGTGGAAACTCCCATCGATCCGAAAGAAACGACCGGTATGTTACAGGATCGACTGGCTGAACTGGCTGCGCCCCTGGCGATGGATGTCCTCGACCAGATCGAACAGGGAACTCTGGTAGAAACCCCGCAGGATCATGCTGCCGCCACATTTGCCCCCACGCTCGACAAACAGGAAGGTGCCATCGACTGGAATCAGACAGCCGAGCAGATTGCCTGCCACGTGCGCGCCATGCAACCCTGGCCGAGCCCCTTTTCATTTCTGCTGCAATCTGGTCATGAACCACTCAGATTACTGATTCTGGATGTCGAAAAACTCTCAAAAGAAGCTCTGGAATCGCTGGAAATCGAACCTCAATCGCGGGAACTCTCGCCGGGGACAGTCGTTTTCAGCAGCACAAAACGTGTCGTTCTCTGCACGGGGGACGGACTGCTGGAAATCAGACAAATCCAGCCCCAGGGAAAACGTGCCATGGAAATCAGTCAGTTTTTGTGTGGGAAACAGATCCGGCCCGGTGATGTCTTTGGAAACCCACCACCAGAGAGTGACTAACGTACATATATTTTACCGAAAACAGACAGTTCACTCTTGCCGCGTTTTACGGATTCTGAGATGATTCCGCCCCTGAACTGAGGCGAAGCAGTTTTAAGAAACACAAGGAAGTGATTAAGATGCGCCGAATCATCGCGGCACTGATCTTCATGCTCATAGGAGCAGGAGGCATGTATGCTGCCTTTGAATATCATATTGTCCAATCCAGGGAAGGCTGGCTCTTTATCCCCAAATCACAAGTGGGTTTGCAGGATACCTACGCTGACATCCGCAAATGGCGGGCAGCCACCTGGAAAAGCCATCCCCAACTTGCGCAGTCGTTGATCCAGAATGGAAAAGGAAATCTCATCATCCAATCTGCATCGAATGGCAGTATCTTCGACGGACTGTTTCAGAGCTCAGATAAAAAACGTTCAGCTGCCCGACAGGCGACTCCTGATCATCGCTACAAATAATCTGCTTGACCTTCCAGTAACTTCTTTCATTGCCACATGAGATAACACAACCAATCGTGAAACCAGAAAACCCCGTCAGTCAGGACAAGACTTCAGACATGATGTCGCGAGTCGCATTCAAAGCAGCCGTTTTGAATGTCTGTGTGTTGGGCTGCCTGTTGCTTTCTTTCGGTTGTCGCTCGGTTGCCAAAAATCAGACCGTCCATCTACCTGCCCGGCATAGTGTCAGTGCGGAGCAGCTCATTGTGCTCAGTGATTTTAAACTGGGACAGGACCACGAGCTCTTTCAGGATCTGATTAAACTGCGCGAAGATGTTGCTGAGACGCTGAATATTCCTCTGAACAGCGAACAGGTCACCGTTTATCTGTTTTCGAACCAGGAAGAATACCGCAATTACCTCGATTTAACCTATCCGGGATTGCCACCACGGCGCGCTTACTTTGTTGGTACACCGAAGGAACTCGCAGTCTACACATTCTGGGGAGATCGTATCCAGGAAGACCTGCGACATGAATTCACGCACGGTCTCTTACATGCCAGTCTGAAGACCGTCCCCCTCTGGCTCGATGAAGGACTTGCCGAATATTTTGAAGTCGCCGGCAACACCCCCGGACAGATCAATCGAGACCATGCATCACGACTCTCCGCAGCGCTGAATAATGGCTGGAAACCCGATATGAAACGGCTGGAACAGCTGGAAAAAGTATCACAGATGCAGCGGGTCGATTACCAGGAAGCCTGGGCCTGGGTTCATTTCATGCTGAACAGCACTCCGGAAACCAGAGATACGCTGCTTGAATATCTGGCGGAGCTGAAAAGCAACGAGAAACCGGAAGTCCTAAGTGCCCGGCTCCCCCGTAATATTCCCGGCGTCGATGAACGCTTTTTGAATTATGTGGCTTCCCTGAACACCTTTCCGACCCGGTAGCCTCTGGTCTGATCCCGATTTCCCCTGGAGCGCTGACAGTTTCAGCAGGCTCTGGGTTGGGTGTCATCTCACCATCCGCTAAGATACAGCATCGACTGCGTGCTTCAATCCTGCCCGGCAGGATCTTTTCCCACTGTTTACCGGATCAATGTAATGCTGGCCCGACTGCGCCTTCTGCTGGAACTGATTCGTTTCAGCCATACGATTTTTGCTCTCCCGTTTGCCCTCTTATCAGCGGTTCTGGCCTGGCGCGGACAGCAGGTTCGCTGGCAGGAACTGGTGGGAATTCTGCTCTGTATGTTGTTCGCCCGTTCCGCAGCCATGGCATTCAACAGGCTCGTTGACCGTGAGATCGATGCGCAAAATCCACGTACTCAAGGCCGTCATCTTCCCGCCGGTCTGATCAGTGTCCGTACCGTCACAATGTTTACGATCCTGACTTCGCTGGCATTTATCGCCTCGACACTCCTGTTTCTGCCCAATCGCTGGCCACTCTATCTTTCGATTCCCGTCCTGTTGTTTCTGCTGGGATATTCCTATGCGAAACGCTTCACGATCTTCTGCCATTACTGGCTCTCAACCGCTCTGATGCTCTCCCCAATCGCTGCCTGGATCGCCATTCGCGGCAGTCTGTCCCTGGAACCGCTGCTGCTGGGAGCGGTTGTCTTTTTCTGGGTCGGTGGATTTGACATCATCTACGCATGTCAGGATGTTCATTTCGATCAGGAAACCAGACTGTCCAGTATCCCCTCCCGCTGGGGGATCAGAAAAGCGCTGCGATTCGCTATGTTCAGTCATTTCATGACGATCGTCTGTCTGTTCAGCCTCTGGTATGTTGCTGCCTTGGGAATCCCCTTTTTAATCGCGGTATTGGCCGTAGCCGGACTTCTGGTTTATGAGCATCTACTGGTGAATCCGGATGATCTGGGACGTGTCAATCTGGCCTTTTTTCATGTGAACGCCGTGATCAGTATTGGATTGTTCTTTGTGGGATTGATTGACGTCTGGCTCGCATAAGAGGCTCTGAAACGCAATAATAGAAGCAATCTTTCATTGAGTGGTCTTCCTGACCACCAGAGACTTAATCTGATATCCCAACAACGAAAAGAATCAACAGTCAGTCTGATGAATCTGAATCAAAACGAACAGGAACAGTTGGAGCTCATTACCCGCAAAGTCGACGCGGGAGAACGCATCACCTTTGATGAAGGTGTATTCCTCGATGAGAAAGTCGACATTCTGACGCTGGGTGATCTGGCCAATCGGATACGCGAACGCAAAAACAGCAATTTTGCGTTTTATAATACCAACATTCATTTAAATCCCACGAATGTCTGTGTTTATCGCTGCAAGTTCTGTGCATTCCGGGCGGATCTCAAATCTCCCCGCGGTTACACCTTCACCGATGACATGATCCGCGAACGGGTTCAGGAAGCACGCAGCACCGGTGCTACTGAAATTCACGTGGTTGGCGGTCTGCATCATCAGAAGAAATTTGAGTGGTATCTTGATGTGGTTCGCATCATCCACGAGGAATACCCTGAACTGCACATCAAAGCCTGGACTCCCGTGGAAATCAACTGGTTCAGCTTCATGACCAAAAAGCCGGTTCGCTGGGTTCTTGAACAGATGATGGAAGCCGGTCTCTCCAGTATGCCGGGTGGCGGCGCGGAAATCTTCCATCCCGAAGTCCGCGAACAGATCTGCGAACACAAGGCGGACGCCGAAAGCTGGTTCGAAATTCATCGCGAAGCACATAACCTGGGTCTCCGCAGTAATGCGACCATTCTGTATGGACACTACGAGCAGGCAAAACACCGCGTCGATCATCTCTGCCGCCTGCGGGAACTGCAGGATGAAACAGGTGGATTCCAGACATTCATCCCACTGGCATTTCATCCCGAAAATACGGGGATGTCAGAAATCAAAAAACCATCCGGCCTGATGGACCTGAAAGTGATCGCCTTGTCCCGGATCATGCTCGACAACTTTGATCACATCAAAGCTTACTGGATCATGCTGGGAGAGAAGACGGCGCAAACCGCTTTGAGCTTCGGTGCAGACGATCTGGATGGTACCGTCGTCCATGAACTGATTTACCATGACGCCGGCGCCAAAACACCCGAAGGTCTGACTGTCGAGCAGTTACACCGACTCATTGAAGAAGCAGGACGCATCCCTGTAGAACGCGATACACTCTACAGACACATCGTCCGTGATGGTGCCAACTGGAGTGTTGGCGAACCGATCATGGCTTCCGCCGCATCCTGATTCACTTCGATACGGGAGAAAATGTAACACATGAGTGATTCTGCCCTTACTGATAATCTGAAGGTCCAGTCATTTGATCATATCACACTGGTTGTCAAGGATCTGGAAGCTTCCCGCCAGTTCTATGTCGATTTTCTAGGCATGGATCATGTTCCCCGGCCCGCGTTTACTTTCGACGGACACTGGTTTCAGATTGGAAATCAGCAGATCCACCTGATCCTTGAACACGATCAGTCGGGTCGGGCAGGTAATGCCAACCCCGAGCAGAATACGCGGACACACCATTTTGCTTTTCAGGTGGACGATGCTAAACAGGCATACGAGAAAGCCGTAGAACAGGGGATTCCCATCGTCTCCCCTCCCAAGTCCAGACCGGATGGGGCTACACAGACGTTCGTCAATGACCCCGATGGCCATATTATCGAACTCTGTTCGCTCTCCTGAGCTGCTGAATATCGGCTTTGTAGCGGTTTTATCGGTCCCGTTCCAGTCGCGGGTAAGATTCGAGTTCGCTATAGAAACTCTGACACAAGAATCGACTGGAAATTACACCAGACCTTAAGCTATACTTAGACTGTGGCCAGTTTTGCGGTAGCGTCTCCAGGTCCATTTGGGCTGCGTAGATTAAATTGACAGACGCTACGGTTAAATGTGAGTCGCTCTAGAAAAACAAAAACAGAGCTCACTCGGGGTCTGATTTATTTTCTGAAAGTACAGCTCAGACAGACATCCATAAATCATACAGCTTCAGCATGAGTAGAGAGGAACGGGAATCGCCATGGCGGATGCACCCAAAAAAATGATCATGGGCTCAATGGCCGTATCCGGAATCGTGGCATTACTCGCCCTGGTAGACATTGCGATGGGAATCCCCTTCCGGGGCAGCACCATGATGGACATCATGTTCCTGATTTCCGCAGGACTGGTACTGTTCCTCTGCTGGGATGCCTGGAAAGATCTGCGTTAATCCCGCGGGTCCAGAATCTCTTCAATGCTCCTGGAATCTGTTTCTTTTGATGCAATCTCAGCAGGCTTTACCGTTGCGTCCCGCCCCTGTGGCTGTTGGTTCTTTTTTGCTGCCAGCTGAATTGCTGCTCCCTGGCCTACAGACAATTCGGTCAGTTGCTCCAGTAAATTGCGGATAATTTCTTCAGCAGATACTTTCTCCTGCAACCAGATTTCCCGCTTCTGCCCCCAGGCCGCATCGCGAACTGCCAGCTGCTCCGCTTCAAATCGTAATTGTTCGCTGCGCTGACGCAGTTGCTCGTCGCGTTCTGCCACCCATTCAGAAAGATCCTGGCGCTCCTGTCGGAATTCATCACGATGACGATGAAAGAGTTCCTGGGAATGATCCAGTTCCTGACGTTCGACAGACAGCGACTCACGCAACTGTCGATAGTGGGCAGCGAGTGCCTCCCTGGCCTTTTCCAGCCGTTCGCGGGCTGCCTCATCACCTTCTACCTGTGTCAACTGCGCCCAGCCTTCTTCCAGGGCCAGTCTCATTTCCAGGGTACCACGATGCGTCTCTTCGACTTCTGCCCGCAAGGTATCCAGCCGTTCGCGGCGGCGTTCCAGATTTTCTGCATGCAAAGCCAGCATGTCATGCTGCCGTCGCAGTTCTGCTTTCTGGGCATCCCGCTCTTTCTGCCAGACTTCGTACTCGCCTGACATTCTCTGCTTCTGGTTCTGTTCGTAACGTTCGACAGAACGACGCAGTTCCGCATGCAGTGCGCGTTCCTTGGTTAACGATTGTTCGCGCTGCTGCAACAGATCACGGAACCGATCCAGCTGCTTCATCCGCAGAATGTGAATCCGCTCGTTCTGCTCATGCTGCTGTTGTTGAATCTGTTGCTGGCGCTGGAATTCATGCTGTTCTTTTTCAATCTGCTTTCGCAGTCGCAGCAGGTGGTTTTCCTGAAACTTGATCCGGTTCTCGATCAAGGTCCGCTTCTGGTCAAATTCTTCTTCACGCGCACCGTATTCGCGCTGCAGGTCTTCCCGCTGGATTTTGAGCTGATGCTCAATCTCTTCGGAACTGATCACAAAGTCCCGCTTGCGGGATTCCAAAGCCTCCAGTTCCGCCTGGCGTTTCGAATCCCAGTCTGACTGTCTGGTTTTCAGCTCCAGTTCGAATTTTTCTTTCCGTGAAGTCAGTTCTGTTTCGACTTTCCGTACCGCCTCTTCATGAACTTCACGCTCCCGTTTCAAATGGTTCAGTTCTGTCTGTTTGACTCCCTGCCACTCAGCGCGGTCGTGTTCCAGTTCATTGCGCTGCTCAGACAGCGATTCGAGGACCTGCTCACGAATCCGTTTCTGTTCGTTGATCAGATCCAGCCGCTGTCGCTCCAGCGATTCCCGCTGTTCCGCAAATTCCCGCAGGATCTGGTCTCGCATTTCTGCGCGTTCCTGCTCCAGAGAATCCTGGGCTGCGAATACTTTTTCCTGTTCCCGCTGCACGGTCTTCGCCAGCTTTTCACACTCCACAGCTTTGCGAATCAGTTCCGTTTCTTTTTCGCGAACGCTGGCTTCCCGTTCGTCGTACTGCTCCTCAATCTGTCCCACCCACATGCGAATTTTGCGACGCTCATTGTCGATTTCATTCAATTGACTGGTGACAGTCTGTTCGCGGCGACTGATCTCGGAAAACTGGGACTTCAGATAATTTGCGATTTCCCCTGCCTGGGACAGCAACTCGGCACCGGTTAATGAAGCGCCCGCTTCTGCAGCTCCCTGAGTCTGGATCTCTGCCGCCTGCGCTGCATGCGAAAGGCTTTCTTCCAACTCCTTCTGTTTCTGATCACTGAAGAAAGAGCTCTCTGGCAGGCTTCCCGGTTCAGTGAATGAATGGGGCGCATCCGCGCGGCGTTCTACTCCCGGAGGACTGCTCAACGGAAGTGAGTCGGCTGTGTCACTGGCAGGACGTTTTATACCTGAAAACGGTGAGGGTGCCTGAGATTTCTGGTCGGGCCGGGTTTCTTCGCTCATGCCGGGATTCCTTTCCCTGAAAAGCGTCTCGCGACGTTACTCAAATCGAGATTGAAGCTGTGGAATCCAATTCCTGAATGCAACATCCAATCCGGAATAACGCGAATATACTTATGACAAAAAGGGCAGAGAAGGAGTATCAACAACTCCTCTGCCCACTCTGAATCTATATCACACAGCTTATAAGACTCGTGCTTATAGCTGGCTGTCCAGCGAAGCAGCAAAACGTTCTTTTGGTGTCACACCTACAAACTTTTCGACCACTTCACCATTCTTGTAAAGCATTACTGTCGGGATTGCATTGATACTACTGGCCGATGCAATACCAGGATTCTCGTCTGTATTCAATTTTCCGACGCGAACGCGGCCTGAATAATCACTGGCGATTTCCTCAATGGTGGGCATCATCATTTTGCAGGGACCACACCAGGGAGCCCAGAAATCGACCAGGACAGGTTCAGATGCTTCCAATACTTCAGACTGGAAGTTCGCATCAGTAAATTCCAAAACATTTTCAGCCATTACTGGTTGTCTCCGTAACAATTGGATTCAGTATATACCTTGAAAAAAAGCAGAGAAAATCTTCTCGACTACCCTGCAATGACATAACTTTCTGAATGGGGGATCGCTCTACTCAATAATAATTCAAGCAATCGGCAGCATTTAGTCTGTCTGCGATTGAAGGGAATTATAGAGATCCTCTGTTTTGTGTCAATGCTCTCTCCCGGCTTTGAGACGCCAAAACCTCTTGTCAAATAAGGAATTACGCTCAGCATCTCAGCTCGCTGCTATTTATTTTTAACCTCGACAAATCGATGGACTCTCGACAAAATAGGTTCAGCAGGCAATTGCCATAATACTGTTATATTAAAGAACTTAAAGAAGTGAAACCCTGGGAGCAGGATATGCTGTCTTACATCAGAATTTTGGGAGCCACTCTATGCCTGGCTGTCACAGCCCCACTGACCGTCTCGGCAGATGAACCCCAGTCAGATCCCTTCAGACCATTTCCGGATCAACTGGCTCCTTCGCTATTCAATGAAGTCAAAGATAAAGTCTTTGGTGGCGTGATGGATGATGAGAAGGCCCTCTATTATTACGTCCTCAAGCACCTGCGCGAGACCAGCCTGAAAGATCAGAAACAGGCGGCCGAATTCAACCTGCAGCAGCGCCGTTCCGAACTCAAATCATTCCGCGATCATCCCGAAAAGGAGATTCCTGTCTTCCTGGATCTTTTCAAAAACAGTGATCGCTACAAAGGCCGTCTCGTCACATTGACAGGTCGTGTCCGCAAACTGATCCATTACCCGGCAGCAGATGACAACCAGTATGGGATTAAAACACTCTATGAAGCCTGGCTGTTTACCGATGATTCACAACAAAATCCCACAGTCATCATTTGCACGGAAGTTCCTCCCGCCTTAAAAAACGGATTGCCGGAAGGAACCGACGTCATCGACCACGTTACAGTAACCGGCTATCTGTTTAAGATGTACGTCTACAACGCGCAAGATACGTCGCGCGTCGCACCCCTGATTCTGGCAAAACAACTGGAATGGAACCCTCGGACGGTCGACGAACGGGGGAGCCGGTTGTTTTCGCAAATTCTGGCCGGTACACTGGTCATCCTGATTGCCGGTATTGCAATCGCCATGTGGAAAACCAGTCAGCGCGACAAGCGATTCCGCGAAAGACGACTCCAGAAAACTCAGGATCAGGTTGATTTCAACCAGTTGGAAAAGCCAGCGGAAAAAACACAGCCGGAAAATAAAACACCGGAAACCAAAACTTCTGAAACGAAACCCCAAGACGATTCAGGTACTTGACTGTCCCATTCGTTTTATAATTTAAAAGTATTGTTCTAACAGTATGAACGTGGATCACACGCCCGAATCTTCACCGAAACGCCCCCTGAAACTGGCCGTGCTCATCTCGGGAGGCGGCACGACACTCACCAATTTCCTGGCGAAACGAGACGCTGGTGAACTCGATATTGAAGTTCCACTGGTCATTGCCAGTCGACCTGACTGTGGAGGAGTCTCTAAGGCAAAAGCCGCCGGCCTGCGCTGCGAGGTCGTTCGCCGCCGGGACTTTCAGGATATCAGCGAATTCAGTACAACCATTTTCGGCCTCTGTCGCGAAGTTGGTGCCGATCTGGTGACCCTGGCTGGTTATCTTTCCCTGATTCATATTCCGGAAGACTTTCAATACCGCGTGATGAATATCCACCCGGCTCTCATCCCCGCTTTCTGCGGACATGGCTTTTACGGTCACAAGGTACACGAAGCCGTCGTGGCGCGGGGCGTCAAGGTCAGTGGCTGTACTGTCCACTTCGCCGACAACGAGTATGACCACGGCCCGATTATCGGCCAGAAAACCGTTCCCGTATCAGGAACCGACACTCCCGACCAGGTCGCCGCCAATGTCTTCCAGGCAGAATGCGAACTCTATCCGGAAATGATTCGCCTGTTCGCTGCCGGTAAAATTACAGTCGTCGAACGGCGGACCGTTATTCAGGATTGAATAGCGAACCTGAATCAAAGCTTCTGACTGCCTGGCGGTGGATTGAGTGGCGTGCTGGAGTTAGGCGGAATCGGTTCGTCCGTATTCATGACCTTATCGTACAGATGGGGAGGCAGCACACGCATCACCGTAAACAGCCCTTTCACTCCTTTGAACCAGCCTTCCCGCATTCCCTGAACTTCACGACGTCCATTGATCTTCCGCATGTCTTCTGTGGTCATCGGCATCGAATAATCATCAAAAGGCAGTTCCTCACCCTCTGGAAGCACTTTCATATCCGACATGCCTTTCATCATCTGCGGATAACCGGGAACCTTAAATCCAGGGTCATCTTTTTTCTGACGAATGATCGGCCCGACCTGTGAAACCATATGATTCATCATGTGATGAAACATATGACAATGCAGTACCCAGTCACCGGGATTGTTCGCTATCAGTTCCACATCCCGCGACTGCGCCACACCCACGATTACAGTATTTCCTGGAATCCAGGCCGGCTCTGGAATTCGTCCCCCCTCCGTTCCCGTCACCCAGAAAGTATGCCCGTGCAAATGCATCGGATGCTGATGCAGCGTACTGAAGTTCAGAAAGCGAATCCGAATCCGCTCACCCAGTTTACAGACCAGGGGAGTGGTATAGGGACCACAACGACCATTGATCGTGAGAAAATTCCAGTCCATCGACATCGTATTGGGAATATGAGCATTGGGCAGCATGGCAAACTGCTGAGTCATCAATACGAAATCACGGTCGACGGTCGGCTCATAGGCGACTTTGGGATGAATAATAAAGGGCACTACCATGCCGATCGCTTCCTGCATTGCCACATGCGGATGCAGAAAATAGCTGCCTTCCTGATGCACATCATATTCATACACAAACGTATGGCCCGGCTTGACCAGATCCTGAGTCACAGCCGGTATCCCGTCAAAACTGATCGGAAGTTCCAGACCGTGTGAATGCAGGGTGGTCGGCTCGGGCAGATCGTTACGAAACACGATCCGGATTCGCTCCCCCTGATACATTTCCAGGACCGGCCCGGGAAACTGACCGTTAAACCCATAAGCGTCCATCCAGATTCCCGGCAGCACTTCCCGTCGGACCGGCATCGCGTGCAGATGGAATTCGCGCGCTCCGTTCACGATTTTACCCCAGGTCGTTTTCAGATCCGGTGCGATCACATTCACGGGTGCCTGTCCCGCTTCCCTCAATCCGGGCACCAGCTTTCCCCGGTCCGTGGGGCTGCCAATCGGTCCTCCCAGACCCGGATGCATGCGCGGAAATGCTTCGCCTTCTGCCCGACTGTTACCGGTATCCGCAGATTCTGCTGCTTTGGCCATAGTAGCACTCGCAGCAAACAAACCGGCTGTCGCTGCTGCACCATGCTTCAGAAAATCCCGACGATCGTTGGATGAACCCATTGGTAGACCTTTCCTTGATTTCAGTTTCTGCGTTTCGGGAATCATGCTTTGCTTAACGCGGTTTCGGTACCGCATCGATGTGCCCGCCGGACATCGGAGCTGACGGAACTTCCAGCCCCCCCGTCAGCAACATACCTCGAATCGCAATCTCACTTTCATGATACTGTAACTGGCTCATGATGTACTCTGCCTGCAGATCGTAATAGATCTTTTGGGCCATCAGCACTTCGGGCCAGGGGGCACGCCTGCGCTTATAACTTTCATGCAGCAGATCATATGCCTCTTTTGCTTTAGGCAGCATTTCACTCCGGTAGGTTTCCACATGCTGCCGCGCCGTTCGATAATCTCGGTACTTATCTGACAGCTTACTCATTAATGATAACTCGAGACGCTTTACATTGGCACGCGACTGATTCAAATCAGCCAGCGCCTGATCAACGGTCCCCTGATTGCGGTCAAATACAGGCAAGGGCAGACCGGCGGTGACTCCTGCGACATTGTTGTTGGTCTCAAAATTGTGACCGAAGTCCACATTCAGCAAAACGTTCGGAATCGGCTGCACACGTTCACGTTCCACGGTAATCTCATCGTGCTGCACCCGTTCCCAGGCAGCGACAATCTCGGGACTGTTCTCCAGCAGTTGATGCATGGCCGAGCTCCAGTCATATTCTTCCGTTGTCGGCTCGAGTGATCCCTTGAGTGTGGTACACTGCAGATCGGGAACTCCCACCATCGCAACCAGATCACGCCACTCCTGTTCCAGATTATTTTGTGCCGCCATCTGCTTGAGTCGCGCACGATGCAGATCGACCTCTGCCTGTAACAGTCCTGCCTGATTGGTCTGTCCCAGATTGAGCATCTCTTTATGAGTCTGCAGATTGTCCTCAGAGTTCGCCAGTAACTGATTGTGAACCGACACCATCTGCTGAGCAGCCAGAGTACGATAGAAGTGAATGCGTACGTCATTGAGTACCCGGGTGTACTGAGCCGACAGATTCGTTTCGGCAATACAGACTTGTTGTGTCCACTTGGCACGACTTAACTTCAGTTTGCCTCCGGTGACAAATTCCTGAGAGACAAATCCCCCCTGCAGTTCCCCCGCGGTTCCATCAATGCCGATCTGATCGCTGGCATAACCAACCACCGGGTTCGGATAAAGTCCCGCCTGGTACGCGGCACCGCGCGAGGCTTCCACCTGAGCCGCCGATTGAATCAATGTCGGATTATTCGCCTGAGCCAGCGATTCCAGGTCACTTAACGAATAAGCTGTTTGCTGATGCGCCTCAGGGGCTCCCGAACCAGGGAGCAGGGGGATCTCGTATTCGGCAAAAGGAAGCTCTTCCGCCTGCTCGTGTGATACCTGCTTTGTTGGAGACTCCGTAGAGGCAGAGAGCTGGGAAGGTTCTTCCATTTTGACTTTGACCGGAGAGGACTCCCGGATTGCAATCGATACGGGATTCGATTCCCCCAGATCACTGATCTGTCGCTCGGGGCTGGATGCACACCCGCTGATTAACGCGGTGAGTAACCCGACAGTGACGGGGAATCCGGTTTTCATCCTGCCCTCCATGAAAGATCCAACCCGCGCACCATCCTGGCGCGCACAAAAGTGGTTTCTCAATCTTCATCGGAGAGAAATGCCATCTACCCTGCCAGCATTCTCCTGAAATTGAGGACAGATATTCAGATCAATGACAATAAGCCGGGCATTCAGGACAAATGTCATTTTCGGAACCGGCTCACTCCAGCCGCTGCAGATTGACAGCATCTGGGAGATTCTCGGATTTGAGGCAGGCCTGAATTGAAATTAAGACAGATACTCTGGGGAGACTTTAATGATTTCCGTCCTAAAGTGAATATTTCCTTTAGGTAAGATGAAGTCTTTAGGAAAATCCAAAACAACTGACAGATTTTGATTGTTTCTGATAGTTTTTGATGGTATTTTGGATATATTGATTGATAGCCAGCGCTTTGTGAGGCATATTCTACAGGGAACTATATCGTCTCAGGAGGAGTTTGCATGTCAATGTTGCTTGACGAAAGACGGGAAAGCATATTAAAGATAGTAGAAAACAAGGGTTTTGTGTCCCTTGTGGATTTGATGGATTCTGTGGGCGCTTCCGAATCTACCATTCGAAGGGATTTGGAGTATCTTGACGGAATCGGTCAGATCAGGCGGACCCGAGGTGGGGCTGCTTATAGTGGAGAGTCTTTATCCACTTTTGAGGACAGGTCTTTTATGTCATCCAGGCAAAAAAGACAGGTTGCTCAAGCAGTGGCCAACATGATCTCTCCAGGAGAGGCAGTGCTGATGGATGGAGGCACAACCACTCTGGAAGTCGCCCGGCAACTGGCGGGCAAACAGTTACAGGTCGTCACTAATTCATTGCCGATCGCCAATCTGCTGGTCAATCAGCCGCAGATTGACCTGATGCTGGTCGGAGGATTCCTGTTTCCTAAAACAGGGGTCGCATTAGGGAAGACCGCAGTGGAATCACTGAAAAGTGTCCATGTCCGACGACTGATTATCAGCGTCGGGGGAATCACAGAAGACGGACTCTATAACAGCAACATGCTGTTAGTCGAAACAGAACAGCAAATGTTTGAAGCAGCAGAAGAAGTGATTGTGGTGACAGACAGTACCAAATTCGGACACTCGGCTCTCGCTTATCTGTGTCCCCTGGACAGGGTCGACCACATCGTCGTGGATGACGGCATTACCGAAGAGTGGAAAGACGTCATTCGCAAGGCAGGCATCGAACTTACAGTCGTCGAAACATAATTCATCCCTTTCTGAAGTCATTACCAAATCATAAAAATTGAGATCCGATATTATGACACAACTTACCAATTCCATCTCACGCTCGCAGGTAGAACAACTGGTTCGTCAGGCTTTGTCTCAGCAAACAGGAGGGACGGCATCCACACCACAGACTGCTCCCAACCCGCTGGTCGTCAATATCTCAGCCCGACACATCCATCTTTCACAGGAGCACCTGGAAGTCCTGTTCGGGAAAGGTGCCCAGCTCGAAGTTCAGAAAGACCTGTACCAGGATGGTTACTTCGCAGCGACCCAGACGGTTGCCGTTGTTGGCCCCCGCCGCCGGATGATTCCTAACGTGCGTGTCCTGGGTCCCTGCCGTGGTGACACTCAAGTCGAACTTGCTTTTACCGACACGATCTCGCTGGGACTCGATGTTCCCATTCGCATCAGTGGCGACCTCAAAGGCACCCCCGGCTGCGTACTGATGGGTCCCAAAGGCGTTGTGGAACTGGAATTCGGTGTGATCCGTGCTGCCCGTCACGTGCATATGTCGCCCGCCGACTGTGCCTACTACGGCTGCTCCAACGGCGACAACCTGCACCTGCGAATTGAATCCGCTGGTTGCACAACGGTACTGGAAGACGTTGTCGTCCGCGAAAATCCTGAAGTCAAACTCGAAGTCCACATCGACACCGATGAAGGCAACGCCGTCGACCTCGACCATGCCACTTCAGTGAAACTCTATGTGCCTGAAGGCTGCAAATGCAAACACAGCTGATCTCACAATGATCGGCAACAGATTCATCTGCAAATACTGACAGATGATATCTTGAAACCCTGTCGCAGAACCTGATTTCCGATTCTGCAGAAACAACGAACTGTTTTTTTTCTTAACACTCTCTAAAAGGAGAACTGACTCATGGCGAAAGCAATGGAAGCCTTGGGAATGGTGGAAACAAAAGGGCTGATCAGCCTGATTGAAGCCGCCGATGCAATGTTGAAAGCGGCCAACGTACAGATGATTGGCTGGGAAAAAGTCGGTAGTGGCCTGGTCACAGGTTTTGTCGTCGGCGATGTTGCAGCTGTGAAAGCAGCCGTTGACGCCGGTGCAGCTGCTGCCAGCAAAGTTGGAGAAGTCGTGAGCGTTCAGGTCATCCCGCGTCCTCACGAAGAACTCGCCAGCGTACTGCCCAAGACTGCTGCCAAGAAATCATAATCGGGTTATGAACATTGACGGCTGACATTCCTGAACATGATCGTAACGACGATGAACATAACCAGTTGACGTTCAACTGGTATGCAGCTCAGGGTAATGCAGCCCAACCCATCACAACTAAAAAAATCGAGGACAAAATGAGTTCTGAAGCCATTGGTTTAATTGAAACAAAAGGTCTGGTTGCTCAAATCGAAGCTTCCGACGCCATGCTGAAAGCTGCCAACGTGACTCTGGTTGACCAGATTCAGATTGGTGGTGCCTACATCACAACCGTGATCCAGGGAGATATCGGTTCGGTTCGCGCAGCTGTTGACGCTGGTGCTGCTGCCGCTTCTCAAATCGGAGAACTGGTTGGCGCTCACGTGATCGCACGCCCCTCCGAAAGCCTGATGTCAAACTTTATGTAAGACGCGTACTGTTGGTTCTTCCCGCTGTTCTACGTGTGAACAACGGGGAAATGGAAGTCGAAACACCAGTCTTTAAGTCACAGAATGGATTCCTGCAATGAAAGTACTTGTTGCCAATTTAGGTTCCACCAGTTTCAAATATCGCCTGTTCGATATGCCCGCCGAAGTGCAGCTTGCCCGCGGGGGCATTGATCGAATTGGTGAGGAACAGAGTCATTGTTTCGTCGAAATTGGTGCGCATCGGGAAGAGCACGAACAGAATGTGCCCGACCATGCAGCTGCCGTCAACTTATGTCTGTCGCAATTGACCAACTCCGACTGGGGTTGTCTTGATTCAGCAGACGAAGTGGCCGGCATTGGTTTCAAAGCAGTCTTTGCCGGAAACATGAGTGGCATTCGTCTGGTCGATGAAACATTGCTGACCAAAATGGAGGCGCTGGCAGATATTGCACCTGCTCATAACCCTCCCTATGCCCGGGCAATGCGACAACTGCGTCAGGCGTTCCCTGAAATCCCGCTGGTTGCCGCATTGGAAACCGCCTTCCATGAAACCATTCCTCCTGAAAATCGTGCTTATGCCATTCCCCATGAATGGCAGGAAGAATACGAAGTCCAGCGTTGGGGGTTTCATGGCGCCAGTCACCGATATATCGGCTCTCGTATGGCCGAGCTCACCGGTAAAGATGATCTGAAGGTGATTTCCTGCCACTTGGGAGGCAGCAGTTCTTTATGTGCCATCGAGGGTGGAGTCTCCAAAGCCAACAGTCTGGGAATGAGCCCTCAGACAGGATTGCCTCACAATAACCGTGTGGGTGATTTTGACCCGTTTGCTCTACCGGTTCTGATCAAGGCCACCGGGAAATCCCTGGCGGAACTTCTGGAAGACCTGTCGAGCAAAGGCGGCTTACTGGGCATGAGCGGATTGAGTGGTGACTGTCGCGATCTGGAAGAAGCGGCCGCCAGCGGACACAAACGGGCACAACTTGCTTTGGGCGTGTTCCACTCAGCCATCCGTCAATACCTGGGAGCTTACATGACGGTACTGGGAGGCGTGGATGCGATTGTTTTCACGGGTGGAATCGGTGAGAACAGTGTCAGCTTAAGAGAAAAAGTCTGCAGCAACCTGGAATGGGCGGGAATTCGTCTGGATTCTGAAAAGAACAAAACAGCCTCTGACGAGGCACAGATCCAGGCGGACGACAGCAAAGTACAAATCTGGGTTGTGCCTACGAATGAAGAGATTGTAGTAGGCAGGCAGACCGTCGAAGTCATCGAAGGGCGTTCGTAACGTCCGGAGAAATACAGTTATCCCTTAGAGGATTTTACAGGAGTTGGTTCGATGTTTATAGGACGCATAACCGGCAGTGTTGTTTCGTCTCAAAAAGTCGAAACAATGATCGGTCAGAAGCTGCTCATTGTCGAACCGTTGCGCGTCAACGAAAAAGACCAGAGTGATCTGACTCCCACCGGACGATCGTTTATCGTCGTCGATACTGTGGGAGCAGGGCAGGGGGAAGTCGTATTGTGTGTGCAGGGCTCATCGGCCCGCTTCACACCTGAGACCAAAACACTGCCCATCGATGCTGCTATCATCGGCATTGTCGATCAGGTTCACATTGGTCCGAAAGAAATATTTAACTCGAAGGATTGAATTTCGATCAGTTCCGGAAGCACAACATGTCACGCGAATTACCACAAATCACTCTGCAACAGCGACAAATGATGATGACCGTCATCTGGCTCGCATTGATCATGGGTGTAGTGACATTCGGAATTGTTGTGACTTTTATCGGACTGAAAGAAGAGCCGGGGAAGGGATTGCCAGTCATTACTTATCTGGGAATGGGACTGGCGGCACTGATGCTGGTGCTGCGAATGTTTCTTCCCAACATGATTGCCCGGAATCAGTTTAAACAGGCAATGCAGGAAGCGAGAAAAGAGGGGAATCAGGATGAAGAACAGATGCTGGGAATATTTTATCAGATCTTTATGGTGCGAATGATTATCGGGCTGGCCTTACTGGAAGGTGCCGCAATGATCAATCTTGTTGCTGTAATGGTTGAAAACCAGAAACTGGCTTTCATCCCGGTAGCGATCCTGCTGCTGGTCATGATTGCTTCAATGCCCACGAAATCAAAACTGGACGGATGGATTCGCAACCAGATGGAAAACTATAACCTGGAACACCAAAACTGAATTTTACAGACTGAGTCAGCAGCATTGAGCTTGTGAGTCCAATGCCAGATGACTCGGGGAGAAATAAATTATGCAGGCGACTGAAGAAGCCATTCGTAGTGTCGTACAGGAAGTGTTATCACAGCTCAATAACAAAGGCGGTTATGGTTCCGCTTCCGCCACCACTCAAACGGACGGAGACTGGGGTGTATTCCGCAGTGTCGATCAGGCCGTCGCAGCTGCCACTGCCGGACAGAAGCAGCTGCTGAACGCCACACTGGCTGACCGGGCCAAGGCTCTGGAAATCGTTAGACAGATCTGTACCAGCCAGGCTGATGAACTCGGTCGTATGGAAATGGAAGAGACCAAAATCGGTCGCCTCGATCACAAAATCGAAAAACTGCATCTGATCAAAAGCATTCCCGGCATGGAATTCCTCAAAACGGAAGCCGTCTCCGGTGATTACGGTGTCAGCCTTACCGAATACGCCCCGTTCGGCGTCATCGGTGCGATCACCCCGGTGACACACTCCCTGCCGACCCTGGCCTGTAACTTCATCAACATGGTCGCAGCCGGCAATACGCTGGTCGTCAACCCGCACCCCGGCGGAGCAAAAATCGCCTGCGAAGGGGTTCGCCGCTTCAACCGGGCTATCTATCAGGCAACTGGCCTGCAGAACCTGGTCACGATCGTCGAGACTCCTACCCTGGAAACTGCAGATGAAATCTTCAATCACCGCGGTATTCCACTGCTCGTTGTGACCGGCGGACCGGGTGTCGCCCGCGCCGCTCTGGCTGCTAAAAAACGGGCGATTGTTGCCGGCCCGGGGAACCCGCCTGTCGTCGTCGACGAAACCGCAGACATCGAAAACGCCGCAAAATCGATCATCATCGGGGCTGCCTACGATAACAACCTGCTCTGCATCGGCGAGAAAGAAGTCTTCGCCGTTGAAAGTATTTTTGACCAGCTGATGTCAGCCATGGGGCGTCATGGTGGATTCCAGCTGAACGCACAGCAGGTCGCACAACTCACCTCGCTGGCCTTCGCTCCTCCCAAAGAACCGGGCGGACACGCGATCCTCAACCGCGACTTGATCGGCAAAGATGCCGCCGTGCTCGCTGGGATGATCGGCGTCAGCGTGCCGGCAGGAACTGAATTACTTTACGGCGAAACCGATACAAACAACCCGTTCGTGCCTGAAGAGCAGATGATGCCATTCGTGCCTTTTGTTCGCTGTCGCAATGCAGATCATGGGATTGAACTGGCCAAAGAATTCGAACATGGATTCCGTCATACCAGCATGATCCATTCTCGCAACATCGAAACGATTACAAAAATGGGACGTATCATGGACACCACTCTGTTTGTACAGAATGGTCCCTGTGGTGCCGCCCTGGGGAACGGGGGAGAAGGTTATGCATCATTCAGCATCGCCACTCCGACAGGTGAAGGCGTCACCAACCCAATGACATTCACACGTTTCCGTCGTTCCACCACCGTGGGACACTTACGGGTTATTTAATTAAACAGACAATTAAGCGGAGTTCCGCTGCAGGAATGAAATTCACATGTTGACAGGACAGGTCATAGGACGAGCAACCGCAACGGCAAAACATCCCAGTCTTGCCGGCTGGCGATTATTGCTGGTCCAGACTCTGGACATCAAAGGCAACGCAGATGGATTTCCTGAACTGGTCATCGACCGCCTGGGATGTGGCAAAGGGGATATCGTCCTGCTGACTTCCGACGGTGCAGCTGTCCGGGATATGGTAGGAACCAATAATACTCCCATTCGCTGGGCCACCATGGGCGTCATTGATCGCGAATAAACAATACAGAATCAGAGTGAATTACCGAGTCATGCAGTTTTCTGAAGAATTAGTCAATCAGGTTGTCGCCAATGTACTGTCGACCCTCTCCCGCCAGGGACAGGTCGCACAGCACGCTGGTACAGCCTCGCCTGATGCTTCAGTGGTGTTAACAGAAAAAGTCATCACGGCGGATCTGTTATCGGCAAAGGTGAAAGGACAAACTTCGGTCGGCATCGCCGCGGGAGCCATCCTGACACCCACTGCGAAAGATTATATACGTCAGAATCAGATCAGCGTGCATCGGGCTTCGACAGTTGCGGCTTCTACAAGGCAGGGAACGAAGTGGCGGGCAATCGTGCTCACCCCTTCGTCAGCCGTTGAAAATGCTCTGACTGACATCGAACAACAGACTGGCTCACGCTGGTCACAGGAATTAAGTACCTCACTGGATCACGCTGTGAAAGATGCGATCAGCAGCCTGTGTCGTGCCGATGCTGCAGGAGTTGTCCTGTTTGCCTCCGCGGCAGAAAAAGCAGCCTGCCTGGCCAATCGAAATCAGAAGGTCCGTGCGGCAGCAGTACAGGACGTCAATCACTTAAGAGATGTAATCTCGCAGATGGGGCCTAACCTGATTTGCGTAAATCCCAAACAGAAATCGTTTCTCGAACTGAGAAACCTGATCAAAACATTCGTCAAGGCAGGCATTCCCCGGGAAATCAACCAACCTGCTGAAAGTACAGAATTATGAAAATCGCAGAAGTCATCGGAAAAGTGACCTTGTCTCGCAAGCATCCCAGTCTGGATGGTGCCCGCTGGCTGGTCGCGATTCCTTTGAAGAGTGATGAGCTGAATTCAAAAAAGAAGAAAAAAACGGAACCCTTTGTCATTTACGATGAGCTGGGTGCTTCACCGGGCTGCCAGATTGCAGTCAGCGAAGGAGCAGAAGCAGCCGCTCCCTTTCATCCTGATGTGAAACCGATTGACGCGTATGTGTCAGCGATACTCGATCAGGTTGAAGTTTACTGAGACAAGTCTGAAATTAAATCCCCTCACTGAAATCACTTTTTTTAACGTTTGGAGCGAAAACCATGTCAAATCAATGGAACAGTGGAATTCATGATCGGAAGCTGAAAGAAGAAATCTGCGAAATCGGACGTCGCGTTTACAACAAGGGCTTCGCAGCAGCCAACGACGGAAACATTTCCATTCGCGTCGGCGAAAACGAAGTGCTCTGCTCTCCTACCATGATCTGCAAAGGCTTCATGAAGCCAGACGACATCTGTGCTGTCGACCTTGATGGAAACCAGATTGCCGGTACCCGCAAACGCACCAGTGAAATTCTGTTGCACCTCGCAATCATGAAAGAACGTCCGGATGTCAAAGCCGTTGTGCACTGCCATCCTCCTCACGCGACCGCCTTCGCTGTTGCCCGCGAGCCCATTCCTCAGTGCGTACTGCCTGAAGTGGAAGTCTTCATGGGTGAAGTTCCAATGGCGCCTTATGAAACACCGGGCGGACAGAAGTTCGCTGACACAGTAGTGCCGTTCCTCAAAGGGGGCACGAACACGATCATCCTGACAGGACACGGCACCGTGACCTTTGGAAAATCACTGGAAGATGCCTATTGGAAAACAGAGATCCTGGATGCCTACTGCAATATCCTGCTGCTTTCCAAACAACTGGGTCGCGTGACTTACTTCACCGAAAACGAAACCCGGGAACTGCTTGACCTGAAGAAGAAGCTCGGATTTGACGATCCTCGTTTCCATGTCGAAGACTGTGACCTGTGTGGAAACAGCGCATTTCGTGATGGTTATAAAGAGGGAATTCCTCAGCAGAAATCCTTCGATCCGGCTCCCAGCTATCCCGGGTACCTGTCGAAACCTTCGACGCAGGCAACTCCTGCAACTAATAACGGAGACTCTGATCAGTTGATCAAAGCGATTACCGATCAAGTCATGTCGGCTCTGGGTAAATAATTCCCAGAACCCTGATTTTATAAAACACGCATCACATCATCATATAGAAAAGATATCAACATGAATGTCAGTATTATCGGTGGTGGCGGGCTCGTGGGCTCTTGTGCCGCCTTTGCATTACAGGCCGGAGGCATCGTCCGGGAAATCGCCCTGGTAGACGTCAATCAGGATCTGGTTGAAGGCCAGGCGCTGGACCTGCTGCACGGCAGTTCCTTAACCGCCGATCAGAAAATCTATGCCGGCGGAACTGAACTCGTGAAAGACAGCGACGTGATCGTGATCACTGCCGGTCTGCGACGTAAACCAGATGAAAGCCGCCTGGATCTGATCAACCGGAACGTGGCTCTGTTCAAAAACATTCTGGAAGATGTGAAGCGTGTGGGAACCAAACCGGGCGCGATTGTGTTTGTCGTCTCCAACCCGGTGGACGTGCTGACCTACCTGGCAATGAAAGAACTCGGACTGCCTCCACAACAGGTGATTGGCCTGGGTACCGTACTTGATACCACCCGCCTCCGCAGCATGCTGGCTGCCCGGCTGGATGTGCCTCCGACTCAGGTCTCAACCCTGATCCTGGGTGAGCACGGCGACAGCATGGTGCCCATCTGGTCTGCCGCACAAATTGGTGGATTGCCACTCGAAAAATTTCCAGGCTGTAATCCCAGCCTGATTGCCGAAGTCGAAAAGAAAACTCGTGGCAGCGGAGCCGAAGTCATTAAGAAAAAGGGGGGAGCCGGTTTTGCGGTTGGTGTGAGCATCGCGGATGTCGTGCACTGTATCGCCCTTGATCAGCGTCGTATCCTGCCAGTCTCTTCGCTGCAGAATGGTGCCTTCGGTTTACGGGATGTCTGTATTTCCGTTCCGACCGTCATGGGGCGATCGGGTGTGATGCAGCATCTGGAAATCGAACTCTGGCCGAAAGAACAGCTGGCACTCACCCAGTCCGGAAAAGTACTGCGGGAAACCGTTGATAAGGTACTGGGCGGGAATTGAGTCAGAATTTATACCTTGAGTTTTGTTATCTTCAGTTTAGTTGCGTTTAGTATTGAAATGATTGTCTGATGGAAAAATCACTCGACAGGAAGCTGCAGTCGATTCACGCGGACCCTACTGGTTCCAAAGAGTTTATTATCGCGGATGCAAAAGACGCCGACATGGCGTTTGGAATTGGTGCCCCTGGCTTGTCACCCGAACGTCATGACCAGGAACTCAAATACAAAACACTGGCTGAATACCGGGACCAGATCCGGGAAGTAATCCAGCAGGAAGTGGTGGATATCGTCTTAATGTCTGCCAGTACCAGTGAGAAGCTGACGATTGACGAACGCCTGTTCGACAATTCGCCGATCACGCCGGCTGCCCGGGCCAATGACACAACTGATGTACATGTTCCTCGGGGTGGAAAAATTCACTTATCGCCTGCGAAGCCATTTCGTTCGGCCAGCCTGGATCACATTCAGTGTGGCCACCTCGATTGCTCACCGGAAGAACGCGCCTATGGTGCTGACCTGGGTCTTTACTCAGTAACCTTTAATAACAATCTGGAAGAGGACCTGGCAACCCTTGAGCGCTACAAAGAATTTCGAGAAGAAGCCGAACGCAAAAAGTTCCGCCACTTCCTGGAAATCTTCGATCCGAATATCAATACCGCCATTGCTGCCGACCTGGCACCAGGTTTTATCAATGACCTGATTGCCCGCACCCTGGCTGGCGTAGCGACGGCAGGACGGCCCACCTTCCTGAAAATGGTCTATCACGGTCCACGTGCGATGGAAGAACTGGTCGCCTACGATCCACATCTGATTGTGGGAATTCTGGGCGGTTCAGCGGGAACCACCCTGGATGCATTCCAGCTGATCTACGACGCCAGAAAATATGGTGGCCGCGTGGCTCTATTTGGTCGAAAGATCAATCAGGCCGAACATCAGCTGGCGTTCATTCAATTCCTGCGATACCTGGTGGAAGACAAAATACAGCCTGTCGAAGCAGTCAAAGCCTATCATGGTGTACTTCAGGAACTGGGAATCAAACCGACACGTGAACTGGACGTCGACCTGACATATCAGACTGCCGTCATGAGCTATGGGGGAGAAGACGGAAAAACCTTCAGCTTCCCTGCACAGAAAACAGACAGTAAACCTGCCGTCAACAGTTCAAAATCAACAACAGAGAAACAGCAGGCAGGGAACGACAAGGGAACTCCCGACTTCGCATCCATGAGTTCAGCAGAGAAGCTCGCTTTTCATCAGGCGCGACTGAACCGCATGTTTGGTGAATAAGTCCTGCTGCTGAGTGTTGAGACATCATATCGAGCGGCTTAGAATACAAGACTTGTCATTCCAGGCCGCTTTTATTTTGTCAACACAAGGTTCAGTCGTTTGAGTCGTTCTGCAAAGAAGAAAACCCGGCCCTCCCAGCCGGAAACATCAACACCGGCAGGTACTCCCGTCTTCGCTGGCACGATCCTCGTCCTCGCCATCGGTTTAACGTGGATCTTCTGGTACGGCCTCTGGTCGGGTGGGGGGCTGATCGGGGGTGACCTTTATACCTACTTCTTTCCCCAAAAGACGTTCTTTGCCGAACGTCTGCAGGCAGGAGAATTTCCACTCTGGAATTCCAACATCGGACACGGCGTCCCGCTGGTTGCGGAAAGTCAGACCGGTGCATTCTACCCGTTCAACTACTTCGCCTACCGCTTTCTTCCCGTCAACACTGCCTACAACTTCGTCCAGATCCTGCATTATATTCTGGCGTTCGTCTTTACCGGCATGTATGTGAGACGTCTGGGCTACTCGCTGGTCGCTGCATTGTTTGCAGGACTCGTCTATACCTATGGTTGGTTTCCCTCGCGCATCTGCCTGGAATGGGCCATCATTGGGGGCGCCTGGCTGCCATTAACGCTATGGTGTGTCGAGTCGTTTTTCCAGACCCGTTACTGGCGGTATGCGATACTATTGTGTTTCGCGCTGACGATGCAGATTCTACCTGGCCACTTCAATCTGGCCTTTATCACACAGTTGATGCTGGTCGTCTATATTCCTGCCCGCATCTGGGTCAGCCGCGACGAAACCACTGAAGCACTCAAACCCTATCGCCGACGGACCATCATACTTCTTCTGGTAGCTTTTATTTCCACCTATGCACTCTCAGCAGTACAGCTCGCGCCAACCTGGGAATTAAAACAACTCAGTCAGCGGGCAGAAGTGGGCGAGCGTTCGCATCAACCCGGTTACGGACATATCCCGGTCTGGTATCTCTCGCAGGTGGTTGCCCCCTGGGCCTGGTATCCCTATGAAGTGAACCTGGATGCCGGACTGACAGCCGGCAGCGATGCCACCAATCAGGTCGAGGCCCATCTGTACTTCGGAATCGCCTCGATTCTCCTGCTGATTTATGGGACCTGGCGTGGCGCCTGGACGCGTGACCGCAGACTGATTCTGCTGGCTGTGATCGGTGTTCTGGCGCTGTTGTATACGCCAGGCTGGCTGCTTCCGATTTCAAAACATCTGCCCGGCTTCAGTTTTTTCACCGGCCCCGGTCGTTATGGCATCCTGACCACATTCGCTGTCGCAGTCATTGCCGGCGTCTGCCTGGAACGACTGACAGCGAACTGGAATCGTAATCTGCAGTTGATGGTAGTCGCGATCATCTGCCTGTTTACCACTGCTGATTTCTGGATCGTCAGTCGTTATGTGACTTATGCTGCTATCATACCTGACCCGCCGATCAATAATTTAGACCGGAGTGCACTCAAAAAGATTGTGACAGAATACGGAAAACCGGTTCGTCTGTTTGCCCCGGGAGCCAATTTGCCTACTCTACTGGGCGTGGCTTCCACGCCTGTTTACCTGGGAATCGGTCCCGAACAGTATTTCAATCCACAGCTGACAATGCCCGAGCCGCTGCCGTTCAAAGACCCCGCGACACCTGAGCAGATTGCATGGCTCCGCAATGCAGGTGTGACCCACATCCTCAGCCAGCATCCCCTCGACTTGAATCATTGGCCGGTAAAACCGGTCTGGAGTGATTTTGACGCGGTAATTAACCCCGCCTGGGGACGCTTCGACGAACCAGTTTACTTTTATGAACTTCAGGAATCGCGAGGTCGACTTGCCTGGAAAAATCCCCAGGAAAATCAAAGTGCCACACTTACAGGTTACCGCTCGAATGAAATTGTAATTGAAGCCGAGACGCCAACGGAAGATACACTGATCTTAACCGACTTGATGTATCCGGGCTGGAGGGTCTACGTCGATGGCGAACCTGCTGAAGCAGAACTGATCGAAGGCATGTACCGCGGCGTGAAACTTTCCGCGGGGAAACATGAAGTGGTCTGGGCATACCAGTCTGGCTGGTTTCTGATCGGAGCGATTGTCAGCTGCATCACACTGTTGGTTTTATTGACGATTGCCCACTTCCGGTTCTGGCATCCAATTCTGTTTCAAATGAAACAGCGGACAATGGAAGTGCAGCCTGATATCCCTGTCAGCGAGATTACGAAGAAGAAGAAATGAATTCTACGTTGGAACCAGTCCCTTCAAAGCGGTGACTGTCTGAATAATTTTCTTCATCGTCTTCGTCGTCAACGCTCTCCAGTTCATCGCTGGGCAGCATATCGTTTGCACTTACGTTGTGACCACTGTCTGAAATGGCAACCGGGAACTGCTGGGAAATATCCACGTCTTTGGTCGGCTTTTTAAAGTGCTGGACCGACGGTGCTTTGGTAGGCGTACTGTCTGTCTCCGGCTGACTGTCAGACTGTTCTTTTTTCTTATGAAAGTCGGCGCCAATATTTTCCAGATGATAGGCGACATTTCCAATTTTCAGCTCATCATGCAGTTTCAGCCAGGCCTGCTGGTCAATCTTCTTGCCGTTCACATAAACGCCGTTCATGCTGCCCAGATCACGAACGACAGGACGGTCATTCACAATCGCGAGACAACAATGCTTGCGAGAGATTTTGGGACTGTCATTGATCACGATATCACAGTCGGGATGGCGTCCGACGAGAATGATCGCCTTGTCAAGCACGATCGGGCGACCTTGATTCACGGGGACTAAGCAGACTGCCATAGAAGACTCCAGTCAGAAACGTAAGCAAACTTAATTGAATATTTATTATACGAGTCATCCTGATCCAAGTAAAAGAAAAAAGGCCCAAGGGAAACAGGTGCGACAGAAATTCACACCATAACCCATATATCTTACACGGATGCTTAATATGTTAATTATTGATAAATATCGACTATTTATAGATATATACTCAATACAGACCTCTTGTTTTTATCAAACTTGAGTGATTCCCCGCACTCTCTCAAATTCAAGATACCCCCAGATTGACTTAGACACTTTATATGATAATTATCACAACCCGCACAAAAGGACTATCAGAGAGTGTATAAAACAGCACACTCTTGGCTTCAGGTCTCATTTTGACAATCCAGTAAGATATGATGACGTCAAACAGAAAGGATTTTTGCCGGGAATCTGACTCACCATTCTCACGTAGACCCAATCACCTGTACCAGCTACTATCGTCATGATAAGACCGTCTCAAATCGCAGTAGCGGTTCGAGAACTCATGAACGACATTTATGAGACCTTGCCCACTGACTCCATATGGAAGAATCCCCAATGAAGATTGCTCTGATTTATATAGCGATGATCGCATTTACTGGTGTCAGTTTAATTTCTGAAAACTCGGCCTCTGCCAGTGATGAAGATCAGAAAGCCGTGCAGGCGGCAACCAGCCAGTTTTACACGGCTCTGAATGAGCTGTTTACCGGCGAAGTTGAGCCTATGAAAAAAGTCTGGTCGCACCAGGATGATATCACTTTTATGGGACCGGATGGCAGCTTTCTGCATGGCTGGAAACCGATTGCTGCTGAATGGGAAAAAACGGGCTCCATGAAACTGGGTGGTAAAGTGGAAGCATCAGAAATACACACCACAGTCGGACCGAAACTTGCCATCGTCAGTAACTACGAAATTGGTCATAACAAAGGGCCGGATGGAAAAATGCTGAAAGTCAAAATTCGAGCGACAAGCACCTTCAGAAAAGAAAATGGGAAATGGAAAATGATTGGCCATCACACCGACCTGCTTCCCTTTCTATTGAACTAATCTGCTGACGAATGGTCTCTCATTCCATGGCGTGCTGGCGATGGATCGGTTAAGGGACGGGCTGTTGTGCTTTGACGTCTTTGCTCTTGATCTGACAGGACGGCAATGCCTGCTCGAACTTTTCAAGCTCCGCCGCAGACAATTCGAGGTGTTGCAGGGAGAGAAAGCGCAGGCGCTGCATGTCTTTCAGTGATTCGAGGCAGGCTACCGTTGTTTTGCTGTGGTCCAGATCCAGTGAGTAGAGCCGATTCAAATGGAGTTGGGCCAGTTGGGCAACTCCGGCATCGGTGATTTGTGTATGTTCCAGTTTCAGTTTTTGCAGGTTGACCAGGCCTTTCAAGTCTTTGATCCCCTGATCCGTAATGCGGCTTCCCGATAAATCGAGTTCACTGAGATACGTTAAATTTTTTATGTATTCAAGCTTCGTATTGTCGAATTCCGCCCAGTGCATACTCAGTTGCTTTAAGTCTTTCATCTCCGAGATTCGTATCAGGCAGGACTCGAATACTTTTGCTTTCTCAGCGCGATTATGGATCCCTAAAATACCCTGGAGGTGGTTCGGAAATTCAACTGATTCGATTACGTAGTGATGTCCCTGATTGATTACATTAACATTTGCACCTGCTTCTTTCAGTTCCTGTATCACGTATTGCAGGGATGAGGCTAACGGCGCCGCGTATTCAATATTGCATTTCGGCTGGGAACGCTGGAAATTTTTTATCCCATCCTCGCTTACCTTGGTGTCGTTCAAATCTAAGCGGTACAGCCCCCGTAGCGTTTCCAGATCTTTCAACCCTCGGTCTGTGACATAAGTAGAATTCAGAGATAACATCCCCAGTGAAGTCATCTTTCTCAGAAGGGGAGTTCCACCGTCCGTAATCGTGGTGCCGTCGAGAATCAATGTGTTTAATCGTGGCAGACGTAATAAATCTTCCACTCCCTGATCAGCCACACGGGTGTGTTTCAGAATCAGACCTCGCAGATTTTCCAGCGATGCCAGATGGACCATTCCGTCGCTGTAAATGCGGTTCTGGCTCAGATTGAGAACTTTGAGATTCGTGAGGCCAGACAGATGTTTGAGCCCATGCTCCGTGATCTGATTTCGGGGAAGTATGAGGATCTTCAGCTGCGTCATCTCCTTGAGTTGGATCAACTGATCGTTAGTAATTCCGGCATTTTCAATCTGCAGTACTTCCAGTTTTTTCAGTTGATTCAGCTGTTTAAGTCCTTCTTCAGTGAGATTTCCACCATTCAGCTTGAGTACTCTTAACTCGGGAACATGCTCCAGATGATTGAGTCCGGTGTCTGTCAAGTCATCGCCAGCGACGTCCAACTCGTACAGTAATTTTAAACCCTTCAGCAGGCTGAGCCGTTCGTCAAGGGGGGGGAGTTTCTTTTCTCTGCCTGGGAGGGGATAGAATCGGACGACGAGCTGTTCAGCATTCTCAGGCAGCCGACGTCGCGTGTAAAAGCCACCTGATTTTTTCAGTTTTGCGAGAATACTCTGAATCCCGGAGTCTAGTGGTGGCGAAGCCTGAATCCGGCAGTCGGGGCACTGTTGCTTCAGCATCGCGACGCCTGCTTTTGTGACGCCGGTGCCATGTAAGTTAAGATCCGTTGGTTTAATCAACTTGTCATGGAAATAAGCCATTCCTGTATCCGTTACTTTGGTACCGTATAAATCCAGGCTTTTCAGATTGAAAATCGAACTGAGAGTTTTCAGGCCTGCGTCATCAATGTCTGTCTCTCGTAAGCCCAGCATGTAAAGTTGCTGCAGCGACTGAAGTGATTTTAAACCGGCATTTGAAACTCTGGTTTCATCCAGAGACAGGACCTTTAACGGTTTCAGGTTCTCTAAATGAACCATACCTGTATCGGTGATCTCAGTTTTTCTGAGATTCAATGAGCGGAGCTTCGTCAGCTTTGCAATCGAAGCCAGCGCTGTATCATCAATTTGAGTGTAATCGAGTTTCAAAGTGGTCAGTTCGGTCAGTGGTACCAGATGTTTGACTCCTGCACTGCCGATCTTTGTCTTTGTGAGTGACAAACTTTGCAAGTGGATTAATTTGCTTACCGTTTGCAAGCCGGTCTCGGTGAGGGGAGTAAGTGATAAATCCAGCGTTTTCAGATTTGGTAGTGTTACCAGTTCACTCAGGCCTGTGCCTGAAACGGACGTGTTATAAAGTTTCAATGATTCCAGTTTTGGCAGCGCTTTTAAATGTGTCAGTCCAGCGTCAGTGACCCGGGTACTTCCTAAATTCAATGTTTTAAGTTGCGGGAATTTTTTCAGCGAGGCCAGTCCGGCGTCGGTAATTCCCGATCGGCTCAGGTCCAGATTTTCCAGGCATCTCAGGTCATTCAGAGTCGCCAGTCCTTTGTCTGTGATTGCCGTACCTGGTAATTGCAGGGTTTCCAGTTCAGATAAACCGGATAGATGTCGTGTACAGTCATCGGTGATGCTGGTGCTGATGAAGGAGACCGATTTCAAACGGGGGACATGTTTTAAGTGTTTAACCTGCGCATCGATGATTCGATTCCCAAAGAATCGAATTGAAGTAAAATACTCTGAAGTGAGTTTTCCATTCTTAAACACTCTTTGATTCTGGATGTGTGCTCCCTGTGCTTTCAGGGCGGCTATCGCTGCCTGTGCCTGAGTGGAGTCGCCAGGAGCAGTTGCTTTGCCTGTTTCAATTTTACATTTGGGCAGTGCGGCGTGGACTCGGGCAGTTCCCGCTGAGGTGACGCCGGTAGAGATCAGGTTCAGCTTTTTCAGCTGCTTCAGTTTGATGATGTGTTCCATGCCGGCGTCGGTGACAGCTGTCCTGGCGAGGTTCAACGAGGATAAACGGGAAAGTCCTGTCAGATGGGGCAGGGCTGCATCCGTGATGGGTGACTGCATTATCGTTAGTGAGGTCAGTCCCTTCAGCTCATTGAGTATCTGCAATCCCTGGTCACTGACACTGGTATGATTCAGCGTCAAAGATTTCAACCCCGACAAGCCTTTCAGACAGGCTAGACTTTTATCGTCAACGTGTGGTCTGGAAAGACTGATGGACGACAGAACTCGATGCTGATTCAAATCTCGATATCGGACGAACCCTCTTAGTGATTTGACTTGTTGAGCAACTTTGAGATGAGCAGGCAAGACGGGTCTGTCAAACAGAATTTTGCATTCAGGGATCGCTTCCTGAAGTTTGGCGACCCCCGCGCTGGTTACTTTTGTTTCATTAACTTCGAGTTGCTTCAGTTTTTTTAATTCAGACAAATGGGTAAGGCCGGCATTGCTGATTTTTGTCTGATACAGGTTCAGAGAATTTAACTCTTTCAGGTTATTGAGATGCTCCAGACCAGAATCTGAGATCTGAGTCGCAAACAACCACAGAACTTTCAGTTGGGTTAAATCTTTTAAGTGTACCAGGCACTGATCAGTTAAAGGGACATGTCGGACAAACAGGTGGGTTAACGCCGGGAATTGCTTCAAATGTTGGAAGGCATCGTCTTCTAATGGGCAATTTTGGAATTCCAAGTTTTGCAATTGCTTCAAATTGGTCAATGACTGCAACCCGCTCCCCGAAATTTTGACATTGTAAAATCCGAGTTTGCGTATGTCTTTCAGATGATTGATGAACTTGATCTGAGTGTCAGTAATCTTGTTATTGGTAAAAGAAACTGAGTCTATTTTCTTTTTTGATCCTGATTTGGCATATCCGATTCTGCCGCCCAGGGACCGGATAATTTGTATTACCTGTGTTTCTGTTATTTCTGAGGGTTCAGCCGCGGAGCCTGTCTGAATCAGAATCGCGGAGTTAAGCAATAAACAGGTGGCAACGAAAAGAATTGAAAACCGCATCAGGAGAATCCCTGTTGTGAATATCCAGGTTTTAAGTGGAAAATGTACGTATGGGTATAACTATAACCCTGTTCGCAGTCAGAAGCAAATGGATGAGTCAGTGGCGGTATTATTTACTGAGATCAGAGCAACTGCCGTGCTTTGATATCCAGATAGCGACTGATGAGGTTGACCGACAGGTTTTCAGGCAGCGTATCAAGCACGAGCAACCCTGATTTCTGCAATGCCGCAATTTGAGTCGCCTGGGAAGAAACGATCTCAGCCGCGGCGGCGATCTGAAATGCTTCCCGGTCCGTCTCCGGGATTGAATTCATTCGATTTTCAAGGGGAACGTTTCGTAAAAACGCAGACAATACCAGATGAGGCCAGCGCATCATCCGCAGGGCGTTTCCCAGGTATTCCAGGTGAACTTCATCCAGCGCATGTGTCAGTACAACGACCAGCGAGCGTTTACGATAGCGCAGTTGCAGTTGTTCGGACATCAGCTGGTAATCGGAAGCCTCGTAAATCGGTGTCAGGTCATATACCTGACGAATCAGCTTCTGAATCGAACTGGCACCACGGACAGGGGGGACCCAGCATTCCACCTTGTTCGAACAGGCCATCAGAGAAACGGTATCCCCCTGCCTGAGTGCGACATAGCTCAACAGAATCGCAGCATTCAACGCACGGTCAAAGTGGGTGACACCTTCGTCGGCATTACACATCGAACGACCACAGTCGAGAAGAAATATGATGTTCTGATTTTTCTCGACCACGTATTCCCGACTGATCAATTCCTGATGACGCGACGTGGCTTTCCAGTCAATGCTGCGAAATTCGTCTCCCCGTCGATATTCACGCAGTCGGTCAAAATCAGTTCCCCGCCCCCGTAGACGCGACAGTTTGATCCCCGCCTCGGCCAGACGATTGCGACGCGCCAGCAGTTCTACCCCGCGCACCGATTGAATGTCGGGATAGATCTTTATTTCCTGGCGAATGTCCCGCTCGTCGTATATGGTCCAAAGCCCGAACCGACTTTTCATCTGTAAAAACACGCGTCGAAAACGGTTCTTCCCGCGATGGTGTGGCTCGACATGGTAGATGCTGAATTGATGCTTATTGGGAAAGAGTTGGATATCAAACGGAAGATCTGTGTAATGACAGGGCATGGGTGGTTCATCATGCACATGAATCTTAAGTGGGACTGCACCACGGTTATTAAACCAGAGCTTAACACTGTTCGAAGCGCCGACACTCAAGACATCGTTCACTTCCCGATGTACTTCGATCGTAAGCAGGGAGGGTGTCAGCACCAGATCAACCAGTGAGAACAGAAACACCAGTAGACAGACTAAAACACCAGCCTGCCCCACTTCCGGCCAGATCGTTCCCAGCGCAAAAGGAAGCATGGCCGCAGCGAACAGATACAACAGCGAGAGGCGGGGCATCATTTGCGGGGAGCCTCAACGCTTTCCAGGATATCCCGAATGACTTCGTCCACTTTCATACCTTCAATTTCCGCTTCCGGATGCAATCGAATCCGATGACGCAGAATGGGGAGTGACAGCTCTTTCACATCATCGGGGACAACAAAATCACGCCCCTGACAGGCGGCCAGAACCCGTGTACTGATCAGTAGATTGACACTCGCCCGGGGACTCGCCCCGACTTCAATGGTATGCCAGCTACGGGTCCGCGATACGATGGATGTAATATATTGAATGATGGAAGGTTCAACAATAATTTCTGCCGCACGCTGCTGAATCGCCAGGATGGTTTCCGTGTTCAGCACAGGTTGAATTCCAAAAGTGCTCAGATCCCGGTTGTCCTTCCCGGCAGCATACAGATCCAGAATCGCATTCTCCTGATCTTGTGTCGGATAGTCGACCAGTAACTTGAACATGAAGCGGTCCAGTTGTGCTTCCGGGAGCGGATAAGTCCCTTCCTGTTCCAGAGGGTTCTGCGTTGCGATCGTGAGAAACGGTCTCTGCAGCGGATAGGTTTTTCCGTCAACAGACACCTGTCGTTCCTGCATTGCTTCCAGTAACGCAGACTGCGTCTTGGCTGGCGCCCGGTTGACTTCATCTGCCAGTAGCAGGTTTGTAAACAACGGGCCCTGATTGAAGGTGAATTTCTGCTCATGCATGTCATACACGGAGTGGCCGGTAATATCAGAGGGCATCAGGTCAGGAGTAAACTGAATCCGCCGAAACTCACTGGAAAGCACATGACTGAGCGTATTGACCAGCAGCGTCTTACCCAGGCCAGGAACGCCTTCGATTAAAACATTCCCTTCACAAAATAAAGCGACCAGCACCCCCTCTACCAGGTCTTCCTGCCCCATGAGCACTTTACCCACTTCAGTCATTGATCGCTGGTAATAATCTTCAACTTGTGAAACATCCATGAATGAACCGTAACCCCGATTGTCTGTCTGAAGTAAGTAAATCAATTGTGATCTGGGATCACTCTTCGGGAACTGATGTTCCCTGTGACGTTTATTCTAAAGCGAATCCGGTTCAGATTTCGAGCATCCGGGTCGAGAACTGGCATGTTTTTTCAAATTGCCTGGCGGGAATCGTGAGCAGATCATAAAAAAAGGCCCCCATCAATAATGGAGGCCTTTTCTGTAGTATGATCACGAAACGAAGCTTTAGGCGAATTCAGGGCGACGTCGTCCCAACTGTTCCTTCAGGCGGTTAACGATGCTCGAATGCATCTGGCTGACACGAGATTCTGACAGCCCCAGCGTGCTGCCAATCTCTTTCATAGTCAGTTCTTCATAATAATACAGGATGATAATCAGGCGCTCATTCCGGTTCAGACCTTTGGTTACCAGACGCATCAGATCCCGTTTCTGAATGCTCTTGGTGGGATCTTCCCCTTTGGCATCTTCGAGGATATCCACTTCCCGGACATCTTTGTAGCTGTCTGTTTCATACCATTTTTTATTCAGGCTCACCAGGCCGACCGCATTGGCCTCATTTTTGAGCTTTTCAAATTCCTTGCGGGACAATTGCATTTTCCGGGCAATTTCTTCGTCTGCCGGGGGGCGACCAAATTCCGCTTCGGCCGCTTTTCGAGCTGCTTCCAGCTTGCTGGCTTTACTGCGAACCAGGCGTGGTACCCAGTCCATCGTGCGCAGCTCATCCAGCATGGCTCCACGAATACGGGGCACACAGTATGTCTCAAACTTGACACCCCGCTCCAGGTCGAATGCATTAATTGCATCCATCAGCCCAAATACACCAGCCGAAATCAAGTCGTTCAAATCTACCCCTTCAGGCAGTTTGGCCCAGACTCGTTCTGCATTGTAACGAACCAGGGGAACGTATTGCTCAATGAGCATATTACGCAGGGCCTGGTTGGATTGATCCTGCTTGAACACCTTCCAGATTTCTGCGATTTCTTCACTGGCTTTGATGGCCATTTACTCCTCCGTGATCAACATACAGCCGCTTCATATGGATTAAGATGAAACGATGACTGCTAAAACATTTTATATTTAAGCAAGATTATTTTTCCATTTTTCAAAACTTGCTCGTGCTGATTCTTCAACAACACGAGTAGCAACTTCTCCGAACAACAGACCTAGACCGAAAAATATGACGGCTGCTATGAGTGCGGATTGTGTCGCGCCAATGAAATCAGAATGAGAAATCACTCCTCTTACTGATTCAGTCGCAAAAGCGATTAGCGATAATCGAAATGCATAATGCAGGGCCACGGAATATTCCCGGATAGAGTTTGAAAAACGATTGCGAGAGAAAATTCACTTCGCTCCAAAGGTACCTTCGCTCGTCTATCCTTTAATATCGGCGTCCTGCTCCAGAAAATTTAACCTTTCTCCTACAATTTAATTAACCGTTAAACATTAACATTTGAATCTTCTCCGATGCGTAATTCGATCCTTGAGGTATGTCCATAAGTCTGGAAGATACCTGCTTTTGAAGTACGCGACCACAGACCAGGATCTGCAGTAACTGCGAAAAATATTAATTGTTAAGGGATTTAATAGTGACGTGACTCAAGTAAGGGATTGAAAGGAAACGAGAGAGAGATGAGAGAGTGTTTCCTGTGGTTTCAATCCTTTTGCCTGAGGGTGTTTACGCGGCTTCACCCAGCAAACGCTGCCAAAGTCGCGGAAAGTAAGACTCTTGTTTATTTTGTTGTCCAGCAGTCTGGTGTCGTTCCAGCAGGTCATGCGCCAGACGGAAAATAGATTCCGCAGCGGGACAATGCGGATGGCTTAATACAAATGGTTTCCGATCATAAACTGATTGAACGACATGCATGTCATGTGGGATCTGACCGGCTTGTGCCAGTCCGGTGTGTAAAAACAGTTCCGTTGTTTTTTTAAGTTGCTGGAAGACCTTTTCAGACTGATCGTCTGACGTACATTGATTGATCAAAGCCTGAATTTCCAGCGATTGTATTGTCGAAAGTGATTTGATTGTCGCATAAGCATCAGCAATGGCCGTGGGTTCGGGAGTCGTCACTACCAGGACATCGTCGGCCGTCGTAACAAACTGCCTGATGCTGCGGTGGATGCCAGTTCCATTATCCAGAATCAGATAATCGTGAGCGGCTTCCAGTTCCTGCATCTGTCCCAGCACATCTTTCCGAACCGCTTCCGAACAGTCTGCCAGATCCGTCAGTCCGCTGGCTCCAGTAATGACACTGACTCCCAGGGGACCTTCCAGTTGAATTTCTTTTAAGGAACGGGCTCCGCTGACCACATGTGAAAGATTCCAGTAACCATTTAATCGACACAATAAATCAATATTGCCCAGCGCCAGATTGACATCGATCAGGCAGACCGAAGCTCCAGACTGTGCCAGAGCCAGTGCCAGATTCAATGACAACACCGACTTTCCGACGCCTCCTTTTCCACTACAGACTGCCAGTGTCCTGCAATGGGAGGTTTTGTTCTTTTCAATAATGCCAGGACGTCTCTGCTCCATCAATCCGCGCAGAACCCTGGCCTGATCCCCCTGCGAAGCCACATTAGACTGTGATTCGGGAGGATTGACAGGAGGAACGACTTCCACCTGCTTCGGGTTCCATTCATTGACGGCTGGAGCCATCGCAACTTCCTTTTATCTGAATCTCGTTTGAAACGAAAATGATCAATGCGATTATGTAATGTTAGAACGAATGATGTAATACGACTTTTTAACGCAGCTGATCCTCACCCAGTATCAGTCGCGCCATCCGGGCGGCATTGGCGGGTTCGATATCATCAGGAACATCCTGACCGGTTGTCAGATATCGCACAGGCAGTTTTACATTTTGACTTAAGGTCAACAGACTGCCCATCACAGGAGCTTCGTCCAACTTGGTCAGAATCATGGAAGTCGGACGGGCCACCTGGAATCGTTGCGCGATCGCTTCAAGTGTTTTTACGCTGGAAGTCATACTCATGACCAGTGAAACTTCATCAATGGGTACTTCACGGAACAGGCGCTCGAGTTCCTGAATTTTCAGATCATCACTGGGACTGCGACCGGCGGTATCAATCAGCACCAGATCCAGTCCGACCATCTCGTCGAGAGCCTGCTGCATTTCTTTCGGTGTGCTGACGACCTTCATGGGCAGGTCAATTATTTCAGCATAGGTCCGCAGCTGTTCGACGGCGGCAATCCGATAGGTGTCAACGGTGACCAGTCCCATTTTAATATTATCACGCAGTCGGAAATTAGCTGCCAGTTTTGCAATGGTTGTCGTTTTGCCCACTCCTGTTGGCCCTACCAGTGCGACCACTTTACGATGCCCGGGAACAGGACGAATTGGTACGGAACAGGCTATCTGAGATTCAATCAATGCGGCGAGCAGCGATTTGCTGGCAGCAGAGTCTTTCAGTTGCTCGGGACTCGCATGCTCTTTCAGACTGGCAATCAGATCGTGGGCAATACGTTCATCCACCTCTGCATCGATCAGATCGGTATAAATATGAAACAGTTCTGAAGGCACGTCAGTAGCTCGATGAGAGCGGGTACGTCGATCCAGTGATTCCAGCATCTCCTGAATCGCGTTCAGTTTCTCAGTAAATTCTTCTGTCGGATCAAACTGTTTCTGTGTGGGGGGGAGTTCGCGAGGTGCTGCTTCTTCGAAGCGCTGGCGGAATCGTGGTTGTTCCGGCGACGGGGAGTATGTTGATTCTCGACGAGGAGTCGTTTCGCGTCGAACTGGTAATGTTTCCTGATGTGCTGACACGGACGGAGAGACTGTTTCGTGACGACGATTGTCCGATTGCAGGTTTGATGCCCGGTGCCTTAATACTGAGCCTGCACTGGTGGAACGTTTTTTATTCTGCAATGCGGCTGGTGTCTGTGTTTCAATACCCAGTCCTGCTGTGATTTCATATGCTTCCTGGGTTCTCGACCAGGGCAACAGGCTTTTACGCCCCGGAATCTGGCGCGTCTGCAGGATGACGGCATCACTGCCCATCTCTTCCCTTACCAGCGTCAGTGCTTCCTGCATCGAAGCTGCTTTAAATGTTCGAACATCTGACATATTTGATGTTTCCTCTATTTTATTCCGTTGAGATCGTTTTTATTTATAGGTAATGAATACTGGTCATCAGAAAAACAGTTTATGCAGCTCCAGCCGCAACCTCTTTTTTCAACCGACTGGCTGAAATCTGTCCGATCGCTTCCACATCAGTATCACGGGTAATTTCATTTAGACTCAGTACAATTAACCGGGGAATCATGGGAGAGGTAATCTGTTTCAAACCCGCCCTGATCTGGGGATTGCATAATACAATGGGGTGCCCACCTGCTTCGACCAGTGGTTCGATCTGATCTGCGATAGCCTGTGTAATGATTTCTCCCGTCTGGGGTGCCAGCTTAATGACCAGACCATGCTCATTGTAATCTATACCTGACATCAGCACGTCTTCCAGTTCCGGATCAAGCGTGACGACTCTTAACAGTCGCTTGTTATCCCGGTACTGCTGACAGATGGCACGCGCCAGACCGTTGCGAACATACTCTGTCAGAATCATGGGCTCCTTGGTGCGATCTGCATAATCGCCTAATGATTGCAGAATGGTTTCTAGATCGCGAATCGGCACCCGTTCGCGGAGCAGATTGGAAAGCACATGTTGTACCTGGGAGATCTTCAATACATCGGGAATCAGTTCTTCAACGACTTTGGGTGACGACTCTTTCAGATTTTCAATCAGGTCATGGACCTGTTCCCGTGTCAGCAGTTCGCTGCTGTGTTCGCGGACCACTTCCGTCAAGTGAGTGATGACGACAGCTGAAGGTTCTACCACGTTATAACCCATCAGTTCCGCACGTTCTTTCTGCCCCAGTTCAATCCACTTGGCAGGACGCCCGAATGCGGGTTCTACAGTATCGATGCCCGGAATATCACCATTCGTCGCTCCCGTATCAATGGCCAGTAAGCCATCGGGATAGATTCCGCCCCAGGCGACAGCGACATCGCGGATCTTAATCTGATAGTCGCGCTGTCCCAGTCGAATATTGTCGCGAATACGTACTTTGGGAAGAATAATTCCCAGCTCCTGAGCAATCTTGTGTCGGATGCGAGTCACACGGTCAAGGAGATCACCACCAGTCGCAGGATCAGCCAGTCTTAACAGTCCGACTCCCAGTTCCAGTTCCAGGGGATCGACAAACAGATGGTCTTCCGGTTTGGGTTCAGGCTGGCTTTGTGTCTGCTGTTGTGTTTCTGCTTTTTGTTTCTTTACCTCAGCAACCTGGAGACCTTTTCTTCGCATCATACCTGTTACGACACATCCGATGGCCAAGGCCAGCATCGGCCCAGCGGGCAACCCGGTAAAAGCCAAAGCAAACAGAAAGGTGGCAGCCAGAAACAGAGCTTCAGGATGCCCTGAAAACTGCTTGACGACATCGCCTGGCAAATTACTGTCGACTGAAGTTCGAGTGACAATTAAACCTGCTGCCAGAGAAATCAGGAAGCCAGGAACCTGTGTGACCAGTCCGTCGCCAATCGTTAGTGTTGTAAATACAGTGGCTGCTTTTGAGAGTTCCATGCCATGGTCGACCATCCCGACATACAAGCCCCCAACGACATTGATCAGGGTGATGATGATACTGGCAATCGAATCGCCACGAACAAACTTGCTGGCACCATCCATGGAACCATAGAAGTCGGCCTGCTCTGTTATTTCACTGCGGCGGGTTTTGGCTTCGTCTGAACTGATTAACCCTGCATTTAAATCGGCGTCGATGGCCATCTGCTTACCGGGCATACTGTCTAAAGCGAAACGGGCAGCGACCTCACTGATTCGGGTCGCACCTTTGGTAATCACCATAAACTGAATCGTAACCAGGATGACAAAGATGATCAGTCCTACAACCAGCTGACCCCCGGCGACAAAGTGACCGAAGGCTTCAATGACCCCTCCGGCGGCAGCCGTCCCATCGGCGGCACCTCGTGTTAAAATCAAACGGGTTGATGCCACGTTAAGCACGAGCCGTGCCAGTGTTGTTCCCAACAGAATTGCAGGAAACACGCTGAATTCCAGCGGCCGTTTAACATAAATCGTTGTCATCAAAATCACTACAGAAACGGTGATATTGCAGGACAACAGAAAGTCCATCACGAACGGAGGCAATGGCGCAATGATTACCAGGACTGAACTCACTATGACTAGTGGGAAAATCAGCCCGGTGTTGCGCATGATCGATCCGGATAGACCGGTATTGGACTCCGGTGGCATCCATGCCTCCGTGATTACAGGTTAATGGGGAATTAAGACGTAGAAATGACAGAAAGGTAGTGAAGAGATTTGTTAAGTTTTTGAGATGTGTGAGAGAGAGGCGAGTGATAATGGAATCTGCAAATTCTGTCCAGAGGATTTCTTCATATTTCACTCAAGTTTTTGTTCGCTTAAGCCGAACCCCTCATTTCAAGCCAGCATTTTCTTCACCAGATGCGCTTCTTCGACTCCCGTTAAGCGGAAATCGAGACCCTGGTAAAAATAGGAAAGCTCATGATGATCAATCCCCAGCAGATGTAAGACCGTCGCATGAAAATCGCGGACATGAATTGTGTCGTTCACTGAGTAATATCCCAGTTCGTCAGTTTCTCCTATTGTGACACCAGGCTGAGAACCTCCTCCTGCAACCCACATACTGAAGGCATCAATATGGTGATCTCGTCCGATCAGATCTCGCGGTTCTCCCTGAGGGGTCCTGCCGAATTCGCCTCCCCAGATCACCAGTGTATCTTCTAACAGACCACGCTGCTTCAGGTCTTTCACCAACGCTGCCGATGCGCGGTCCGTCTCCAGACAGCGGGCATCCAGTGATTCTTCCAGGTCTGTGCCTTTATTCCCATGATGGTCCCAGTCGGTATGATAAAGTTGAACAAAGCGGCACCCTTTTTCTATTAACCTGCGCGCCAGTAAACAGTTACGCGCATAAGAGGGAGTTGCCGGGTCAACACCATATAAGTCCAGAGTCTCTTTAGTCTCACCCGAGAGATCCATTAACTCTGGTGCACTGGACTGCATCCGATATGCCATTTCATACGCAGAGATGCGTGTCGAAATCTCAGGATCCCTTGTTTTCTCCAGCCGCAGCGCATTCAATTGATTGACTGTCTCAATAAATTCCGACTGTCGTTTTGCATCAATCCCTGAAGGATTCGATAAATTGAGAATCGGGTCGGCACCATTCAAAAAAGGCACTCCCTGGTAAGTCGTAGGCAGAAAACCACTGCCCCATAACGGAGCACCACCACGCGGACCGCGGGGACCGGACTGCAGAACGACAAAGCCAGGCAGGTTCTGCGATTCGCTGCCGATGCCGTAGGTCACCCAGGCTCCCATACTGGGGCGTCCAAACTGTTGAGTCCCGGTATTCATAAACAGTTTAGCGGGCCCATGATTGAACACATCCGTTTTCATACTCTTCAGAACGGTGATATCATCTGCAATACTCGCCAGATGCGGTACCACATCGGAAAGTTCCGTACCCGCCTCGCCATGTTTTCTGAATTTGCGTCGTGTACCCAGCAGCTTTGCATCTTTTTTCAGAAATGCAAACTGTTTGCCTTCGACATAAGACTCCGGAATCACCTGGCCTTCCAGCTCCTGCAGCTTAGGCTTAAAGTCAAACATTTCCAGCTGGCTGGGCCCTCCCGCCATGAACATGTAAATGACATTTTTAGCTTTGGGAGGATGATGAGTTTTACCGAGAGTGGACGTCGCAGCGTGAGTCTGTTGTTCCGACTGCATCAGAGTTGCCAGACCTATCGCCCCAGCTCCCACGGCACAGTTTTCAAAAAAATGGCGTCGTGTCAGATCCTGTAAACCCAAATCATGAAATCTCATTTGTCTCTCCCTGAAGGTTTCTTTTAGAAGTAAGAAACATTCATAGCGAAGAAGTTGTTATTCCCGTGTGATAAATTCATCCAGATTCATCAGCACCCGTGCGACGGCAGTCCAGCTGGCAGCTTCGGCTACTTCAATCTCTTTGGGCAAATCGCTGGCAGCTACCTGCTTTGCCAGATGTGGTGACTTATTGAACCAGGTTCTCTGTTCATTCAGGTATTGTGTCAATACTCTCAGTTCTTGATCTGCCGGCGTTCGGGACAGACAGATTTGGAAAGCCTCTCTCAAACGCCCCTCATCATAATCAGGGCCCTTCTGCAGAATCCGTAACGCGAAACCCTGAATCAACTCAAACAGAGACTGGTCATTCGCCAGCGTTAAAGCCTGCAACGGCGTATTTGAACGAACACGGCGGGTACACGTTGTATTACTGTTAGGTGCATCGAAAGTCGGAAGCATCGGGTAGGGACTCGAACGCCAGAAGTAAGTATACATGCCTCGGCGAAAACGATTGGCCCCCTGCTCTTCAGGCCAGCTTTTTTTATTCTGTGTCAGAACATAAATCCCCTCCGGTTGAGGTGGATAGACACTTGGCCCCCCAATGGTCCGCGTCAGCAATCCACTACTGGCCAGAAACAGATCGCGAATGGACTCGGCTTCCATTCGATAACGGTTCTGTCGTGAGAGAAGTAGATTACGGGGATCCTGCTCCTGGTACTCCGGCCTGAAATCAGATGCTTGTCGATAGGTCGCAGATGTCACAATCAGCTTATGAAGCTGTTTCACATCCCAGTCCAGTCGCATGAATTCCGATGCCAGCCAGTCTAGCAGTCGGGGATGAGTTGGCAGAGTGCCCTGGGTACCAAAATCATTTTCGGTCTCCACAATGCCCCTGCCAAAAAAACGCTGCCAGTAGCGGTTGACGGTCACTCGCGCTGTCAGAGGCTGTTCCGGACTGGTGAGCCAGCGGGCAAAATCCAGACGTGTCGGCTGTTTCACATCCTCAGGAAAAGGAGGCAAGACAGCGGGTACATCCGGTTTGACTGGTGCTCCAGGTGCCAGAAAATTCCCTCTCAGCAGAATGAACGTTTCGCGCGGCTTCGGAAGCTCCTTCATGACCATCGTTGTGACAATGTCTTTTGTGAGTTTGGCCTGTGCTGCTTTCTGTTTCGTCAGTCGCTGATTCAGATCAGCCCATTGAGTATTCGACTTGTAAAACGCCTGCTGGATTGCGGTTTTCTGTTTTGTATCCCATTTTTCTTCTGGTAGTTTCAAAATAGCAAGCACGGCAGGATCGACATTGAATACTTCAGGATCGACGATCGTCGCAGACAGCCGAAAACGCCCCACATTGTATTTCGCATTGCGAGTCTGTGATAAAGTCACCCGCAATTTCATCGGCTCGGAATGCTGCAAGGGTGCTTTCAACGAAAACAGGACCCTGCGATTGACGTTCATCTTTCCCTTAGCCCCATTGATGGCCCATCCAGTTTTAAGATCACCGTCAATTAGATTTTGTGCCGGAAATTTACTCTGTGAATGATCTGCCGTAGCCTGTACCAGTTTTACAGGTTCAAAATCAGTCCATTGATCTCCAGTTTTTTTTGCGACTTCGACGATCACTTCGTCCAGCACAAAATTCCCGTTTCCCGCCCAGCCAGGTCCCATTTTGGGCAGACTTTCATGGGTGAGTACTTCCAGTCTCAATCCCTTCGTCCCTGGTGGGATATTTTCGGTTTCCACATGATAGATATCGTTATTGGGGATTTTACCGCCGACCAGTAAAGACTGGTCGGCCAACACGGTAATGATCGCGCCGTTTTCCGAAGTCACCTCTTGAGCTTTAAGAATCATCCACTGTTGCTCGGCATCTTTCAAGTTTTGCTGGATCGACGCTTTCCACGATTCGAGTTCTGGAGCGAGCATCTTTTCCTGCTCGGTCAATTGCTTTGTGATAGCTGCAATCTGCTGCTTGAGTTCGTCCTGCCTGGTTTTCTGTTTTTCGGTGGGCAATGCCAGGGTGGGTGGCGCACTGTTAATATCAGCCGTACTGTTGAAGATCGCATACAGCTGATAAAAATCGCGCTGCGTCAGTGGATCGTATTTATGCTTATGACACTGGGCACAACCAACGGTCAGCCCCAGAAAAGCGGCACCTGTTGTATTCACACGGTCCACAACGGCCTCGACACGAAACTGCTCAGGATTCGTTCCCCCTTCCTGGTTGATCAGTGTATTGCGATGAAAGCCGGTGGCAATTAACTGCTCGGTCGTCGGCTGGGAAAGCAGGTCTCCGGCAATCTGTTCTGTGACAAACTGATCAAAAGGCATATTATCGTTGATGGCTTCGATAACCCAGTCCCGATATTTCCAGATCGAACGCGGTCCATCAATCGTAAAACCATTCGAATCCGCATAGCGGGCCACATCGAGCCAGTGTCTGGCCCAGCGTTCTCCATAATGAGGAGATGCCAGCAATCGATCCACGAGCCGGTCATAAGCCCCCGGTTCGGTATCAGACACAAACTTCTGTACCTGTTCGACTGTGGGAGGCAGACCTGTTAAATCCAGGCTTAACCTGCGGATCAGTGTATTCCGGTCCGCTTCTGCTGCAGGAGTCAGTTTGTTTTGAGTCAGCTGTTTGAGAATAAAGGTATCGATGGGATTTCTGATCCAGGTCTGCTCTGGTGCAGCGGGAACAGCAGGACGCTGTACGGGTTGAAATGCCCAGTGATCCGAAGAGACTCGCGTCTGCTTCAGCACTGATTCGGACTCTGGAATGTGGCCCCCCTGCTCAATCCACGCTCCAATCAGTTTGATCTCCTCCGGTTTCAAAGGAGGCAGGTCATGCGGCATCCGGGGAATTTTGCCCTGTCCCGTGAGGCTCTGAAACAGCGGGCTTTCGTCCTTTTTACCGGGAACGACAGCCGGTCCCCGGTCTCCCCCTTTTAAAATGCTGGCTCCATAATCAAGACGCAGACCCGATTCTTCCGCATCCTGGGAATGGCAGTCATAACAATACTGCTTAAAGAGAGGCCGAATCTGTTTTTCAAAATTAATATCTACTTTTTTGTCTGCAGCCCATCCGGAAGGCAGGAGGCCCCAGGTGCTCAAAACAGCGGCTGTCACATATCTTAACAAATTCCGCATGGAAAAACCCGAAGTATGAAGGTAAACCGCGTTTCTGTGATACTGGATCAAATCCGTTCCCAATCAGGAATACGAATCAGGATGCGGGATCGCTGGAGAAGCAGGCAGGTCGTTTATTCACTGAGTCTATTGTAGCGCCTCGCTGCAACATCTTCATAACAAGCCTGAGATCACTTTGGCCGGAAGATAGAGCACAGAGCCGACAACAGCCCTTTATTCAGAGTACCAGCAGAATTGGCAGATTGCAAGTTTTTGTTGGATGGTCAGCTTTGATTTCACACGACGAATTTCCCGTTTTCAGCAGGAATCGCTACTGATCACTCACCTTCGATCCGCAGGGATGTCAGTTTGACGCGCTCACGATTGGTGAGAAAGCAGAGAAAACATTCTTTTCCCGACTGCAAAGCAGGTTGGGCACAGGTGAGCACCCTGTGCCTGCCAATACTGAGCACAAAACGGTTCCCGGTTCCCACCAGGCGTACAGGTACCGCTTCCGGTTCCGCGCGGGTTAAATCCAGCTCGATCCGTTTCAGTTCCTGGCTGGCATTTTTAGCTGTTTCCGAAATACTGACAGCATCATTTTGAAAATGGATTACGCTGGAAACGAGAACCTGGTCTGGAAAATCTGGATGCCTCGTCAGTAACTGCAGTTCAAAGTCAGGAAATTTCTGCTCAACCTGCACACGAAAACTGACGCTGATTTTCTGGTAAGGCCTGTTAAAAGTCGCTACCGAAACCTGATCTGCTGCAGACTCCATACCCTCCTCTGTGAACTGCCAGCCCTGACTTTTCCAGAACAGGTTGTAAAAAGGGTTTTGCCAGCTGGTTGATTCCAGTTCACCTTCCTCCACTGTCTTCAGGTCAGGTAACAAAGGTTTTCGAGTAGTCGTCTGAGTCAGAACCAGATCCGGTGATGAGGCAGACGAAACAGGATCTGGCTGTAAATCTGCCGTCTCCGGATCAACCGCAGATGGGAATGAGTTCTCATCCATGGCAGGAACTGCATTCATGTGACCAGTGGAATAAACAGACGGCTCCTGCTGATGGCTCTGGATCCAATAAACCAGAAATGCAGAGACCAGCGTAATACAGACAAACAGCATCACCCCAGACTGGATTCGTATTCGTTTTGAATTTGTTTCTGATTGCTCAGACATCATTGAATCTATCCATCAATCCCTGTCATTACATGCCCAGGCATCTGGCTTATTTTTTGAAAGTGTTCCCCTAATGCCTGTTCAAGATAAAAAGTATCAATACCATACTGATCTTTTAACGACTGGAACTGACGTATTAGTTCACGCAATTCCCTCATGGGCAGTCGGGGTTGTCGTTTGACAGCTCGTATCAACAGGTTTTTGGGGGTATGCTCTGTCTCAATGAATTCGATAACCTGGGTGCGATAACCACAAATTTCCAGCATCAGAGCCCGCAAAGCATCCGTTACCAGGGAAGCAGTTTTCTCTTTCAGAATTCCATGGTTCAGTAAACCTGACTGGGATAGACTGCTGATCTGCTGAAAAATCTCATGCTGACAACAGGGAACAGCCATGATTACATCCGTATCAGCACACACGGCTGCCGCAATCGCAGCATCAGTGGCAGTATCGCAGGCATGTAGTGAAATGGAAAGATCACATTTCCTGGCCCCCGATTGAAAGCGGGAAATATCTCCCGTTTCGAAGGTAAGACCATCGTATTGCAAATCATCAGCAATCTTCTGGCAGTGGGTTACAACAGACTGTTTTAGATCGAGTCCAGTGATGTTGACTCGACGCTTCAGGATTTCGGTGAATAAATAATGAGTCGCAAAAGTAAGATAACTCTTGCCGCAACCAAAATCGACGATATTGAGTTCTCCACTCCCCGACAGTGAGGGCACGATATCATTAATGAATTCCATATACCGGTTGATCTGCCGAAACTTGTGGTATTGCGCTGACTTTACTTTACCCGAGTCAGTCATCACACCAATGGCTTCCAGAAAAGCACAGGGGACTCCTTCAGGAATCAGATACTGTTTCTTCCGGTTGTGCGTCTCCGATTCCTTTTCCAATGCTTTCGTCGGGGCATGTTTCTTCATGGAGATAGTGCCCTGCTTTGTTTTGCGAAAATGATAATCAGCGTGTTGAGTAAAGAGATACCCCTCGCGAAAATGCGCCGTCCAGAGTTCGATAATTCGTAGAACGCTTTCCTCTCGCAGCAGATTCTCATGGACTTCCTGCCGGCCGCGCAGGAGGGCAAACTGATAGTGTGGTTTCCCTTTGATTACCAGAGGCCTCACAGTCACTTTTTTGAAAGCGGAAACCTGTTTGTCTATCGGTTTACATAACAGCAGTTGAATACAGTCTCCGCCTTCAAGCGACTTCATGATAACATCAGGCAATGCGAGTTCAGAACGAGATGGATCTGGATTCTTCAATTGAAATCTGGTCCTGTGTTTTTACTTTGAGGTATGCGTTTAAGATGAATCGACTGTGACACACCAGTCAGAACAGGGATTGCAACGACTTGAATACCTGTTATCAGCAGATAGCTCAGGTAACTCATATGAAAGGGAAGAACTATCATATATTTACCAAACAACAACAGTGACGTAAGTATAGCTACAATAAAAGCTGATGCCGGTAATCGCAATAGTAAATATTTATTTCTCAATGATGACAGCTCAAAGCAGAACAGACTGAAAGCCGCCAGAAAGCCCAGTGTCACGACCTGCTGCCAGCCCAGATAGATACCTGCCAGAACGAACAACCACATGGTTCGGGGGGCTAATGGACTGACCGATTCTGGCTTGAATAAGACCGGCCAGCAGAAGAGCACCCCTGTGATGACTCCATATATCAGGCCCCAGGCAAGCGTCTTGAGCGTTTCTACTTCAATCCCGACATGCAGTGTTCCGTAATTGTAAAGTTCATTAAGAAGTGTCTCTGATTTTAATAATTCAGACTGGGCAGAAATCATTGCCGGAACCGGATGTAATTCGGGAATGACTGCGCCTGCCCCCAGACCAATGACAAAACACCAGATTAACAGTCGGCGGGGGATAACCTGACCATCATATTGTATGTAGGCAGATGCCAGGAGAACGATAAACAGATAACTGTAATAAACATCCAGGGCAATCAGATCCCAGGTCCGACCTTCCAGAATCTGATAGCTGCCCCCAAATTGGTTGGGTGTCCGATAGGGAAGAAACTGTCCTCCGGAATGGACCAGCACTATATATAAGAGGAGAAAGAATAATCCTGTCAGCGCCTCGACGATCGGATACCGTACCGAAATGGGTGCCTGACAGGTGCGACATTTACCTCTTAACAGAAGCCAGCCCAGAATGGGAAGATTGTCTCGCGTCTGGATCGGCGTTTCACAGACAGGACAGCGGGATTTGGGTTTTGAAATATTTAACCCCAGCGGCATCCGGTAAATGACTACATTCAGAAAACTGCCGATCACAGAACCCATTACGAAACACCAGAGGGCAGTAAACACCTCCAGAACCCACAAGTGCGAACTTGAGGAAATCTCTAACATCAGTTGCATGGTTCAGAGTCTATCTATGGTTCCATTTGGTTCAGGATTAAGATTCGCCGCCAGCTGTACGTATCACACCATCTATTACTTAAAAACTTCCGAGTGCTGTTATCTGCAGAATCGGGCGGGTTTGACTTTACTCAAAAAGAATTCAATTCGGAAATTTGCAGAAATCCCTTAGTGCAATACGTGCGAAATTTCCGGAATCGGAGAATAAGTATTTCAACTCAAAGCATCATAATTAGAACCGAATCAAAAATACATACACCATTTTACGTAACTGGTACTCGATATTTAACAAAGTGGGAGGAGAATCCGCTTTCTCTCAAACCCCAGTCAACAGATCGAATTACATCTACCGATAATTCATGTATCTCCAGATATCAATATAAACGAACGCTGACTCCTTCGGATATGAATTAACTCTCTCAATTAATATCTATTGTCCAAAATCCGATTGAGCTCACTGATAACAATTTCATAGTCATTTACCGACCTCAGACTTAAAACAGCTAACGAAAGTTCATTTTTCAGCACCGCTGTTAAGCGAAATTGTTCCCTGACATCAAACCGAGATTTCACCCTGAAGTATTCATGGAATTTCCCAGCCTCACGGATATTTCCTGACTTGTTTAGAATACAAACAGTAGATTTGGAAAGCACACAGCAATGAATTCAAGGATGCAAACCCACCTTTGGATTAAATGTTCGACTTTAATTGTATTTACGACAATTACGCAGATTGCCTGTGATCTTCAGGGGGCCTCTGGACCTCAGTTGCTGGTCCCTGATCTAAAAGAGCCTTCAAATGGAATCAGACAGGTTACATCGACTCCGGAAGACATGCATGTCCCGCTGGTCGCCCGCAAACCTGAATTCAGTATCGAAGCCCAGAAACCGGAACTTCTGGCTGATGATGCTTCAGGAAAAAAAGCTGGCTCCGTGCCGGAACCTAAACCATTTCCGGGTATCGCCAGCAAGGCTTCACCTCAAATGAAAAAACCAGAGGGACCGAAAGCCCCTCCGGTTCCAGAAATTATAGACCCACTGGATAAGCTGGTAGATGAAGCAATTGAAGTCTCTCACCGCAGAATGCTTTCCACCAATGTCCACACCCCCTGGCAGATTGCACATGGGATTCTCGCGCTTCGCTGGGAATACTCGCTTTACCAGAATAACAAACGCATTCGCGCCATTGACTGGGTTTCAACCGGCCCCAGTTTCCGTGGACGCCCGTGGTTCATTACCACACCCCATGGCGGTAAGGGACATCCTTTTACTGAGCCCTATGCGTTTGAAGGACACCCGAATCAGTTTCTCGCCTTTTACGCCATGGCTGGAATCCCCACCGATCACGAATTTAAAACTGGCGATAAAACAATCACAATCGCTGATATGATCAGCAATGCCAAGGCGGAAGTAAATACAAACGAAGAGATCACCTGGACCCTCTGGGCATTTTCCCGCTATCTCCCCTGGGATACAGAATGGGTGAGCGATCGGCAGGAAGAGTGGAGTATGGAGAAACTGGTACGGGTACAAATGCAGTCTGAACCGACCAAATCGGCTTGCGGTGGAACCCACGGTTTGTTTGCGACGGCCAGTGCTGTCAACTGCTACCTCAAAGACCAGAAACAACTGCGGGGAACCTGGCTGGAGGCCAGCATGCGGGTTCGTCAGTATGCAGAATACGCCCGCTCAATGCAGAACCGGGATGGCTCATTTTCTTCAAAATATTTTGAAGGCCCGGAATACGCCAGTGACGTCAATAAACGCGTTTCAACAACCGGACACACACTGGAGTTCATCATGGAAGCATTGCCTCAGGATCGCCTGGATGAGCAGTGGGTTCGCAGTGCTGTTTACCGCATCGCGACCGATCTGATTGAATATAAAAGTCAGCCACTGGAACCGGGTGGCATGTATCACGCGATTGACTCACTGGTCATATACCGTGAACGGACTCGACCTGAGTATGCAAAATACCTTGAAGAGCTGGCTAAGTACAAAGACTTTGAGAAACCAGAACCCTCGGATCAGATCATCGGTTACTCCAAACAGTTTCTGCAGCAGCAAAAATCTGCCCAGTACAATCAACAGCCACAGTACAGGCAGAGCAATACTCCCGACAATGATCCCTCACGTCAGGCACGTCGCCGTGGTCTGTTCTCCCGATACCGATAAACTCTGCTTACTCGCTGAGTTTATTCAGCACGATCAGACTGAGAACCCTCCGAAGTTTCTTGAATATTCCGAATTGAGGGAACCCAGGTCCGTTGCTCATCAGTCGCCTCCCGGATCGATTCCAGAGTCGGTGGCTGATTCGTACCATAATCGGTATGGTACCTCTTTTTTCGGGGACGGGGCTTATATTCGTAGGGATCTGCTTCCTGCTTCTTCCAGAAGTGCCACAGCTTGAGCTTTTCCTGCTGGGATTCCGGGGGTTTGTCGCGCAGCAGCCAGAGTGTTAACAACAATACGGTAATGACGCCAATAGCGACCATCATGGGTCTGCCTGGCGGTTCTCCACTGGTAACAACCACGAAAATACAGGCGAATAATCCGCCGGTGAGTGTGAATACTGTAGCCAGCCAGGCTGCTGCCTGATCTCCCGAACCATGAGGGGATTGACCTGCAGTCATAATTTGGTTCTCCGATGTGCTCCCAAAATGCGACAGGACCTTCAGCTCCTGACGTCTCGTACACATCAGGAGCAGTTTTCAGTTTACCAGATCCCCAGTACGATCCCAATCATTTTTTAAAGCCACCCTGGAAATGATATTAAGATAATGCCCGCAGGAAAATATCCAGATACAGCACAAAGATCATCAGGCCCAGCACAAAAATCATCCCGACATAGGTGGCAGCCGTAAGGACTTTTTCATTGGGGCGTTTGCGGGTGATGCCTTCCCAGCAGAGGAATACCATGTGGCCCCCATCCAGAACGGGAATCGGCAGGAAGTTCAACACAGCCAGGTTCACACTCAGAAAACCCAGAAACAGCAGCAGTTGTGCATAGCCATCATGGGCCACTTCATAAGCGACTTTGGCAATCGTCACTGGTCCACTTAATTCCATCGGGGAGACACGACCGGTAATCAGACTCCTCAAAGTCAGATAGATGTCCTTGGCGGAATTGGTTGTGTACTGCACTCCCATTCCCAGCGCCTGCCCCATACTTTCAGCCTGCTGAATTTCTCGCAGTGACTGCAAGCGGATGCCCCGAACAGGCAACGACCATTGTTCATCAGGTTCCTGTTTTGGATTGACCCACGGATTGATTTTTTTCTCGACGATCTTACCATCCTGACTGAATGTCAGTTCGACAGGCCAACCGGGACGGACCTGCATCTCCCAGAATGCATTCGCCCAGTTCTTGTTTTTATCATCAAATTCGTACGTAACTTCCGGGATCGGAGCCCAGTCGGCTGCGGTCTCATTTTCCGGATAAAGAATTTTGATCTTCTTAATCAAAGCGTTCGGTTTAATCCCTGCTTTCGCAGCCGGACTCTCTTCTTCCACTTTGAGTACCGTAGGAATCAGGTGAAAGGCGATTCCCAGTGACCCCACTGCCAGTGGAGTATTGGAAAAAACAGGATGTTCCAGCCAGGCGGGATTGTCGAGAGGAACGACATTCAGATTGACCTCTGTCGGCTGTGCACCATCCTGCTTGCGATTAACCACAATCGGAATGGTTTCGCCGGCACGACCCGAGAAATAATTGGGGAGTCGCAGAGGATTCAATGCCTTGCCCACATCCTGACCATCGATATGCGTAATCTTATCGCCGACTTTCAATCCTGCTCGATCAGCGGGAGAACCTTCCTGAATCGATTCGATCGGGCCAATCTCCATCCACAGTCCCAGGGTTCGAAACGGATTGTTCTTCACCTCAATCTCGACAACCTCTGTATCGGGTGTTCCTTCACGAACAACGCCTGTCTTTAAAGTCTCGCTGCTTTTTGCTGCATAAGTCCGCTGTAGTTGTGCGTAATTTTCTATCTTTTGCCCATCGATGGTTTTGATCGTATCGCCTGGTAAAAAGCGGGGCTCTGCACTGGCGGCAGCAGTCCCTTTACTGGTGATCCGCTCATTGGGATCCTGGTAAACGGGAATCTGCAGACTTTGCGCCGGCAGCAGTCCAATTTGCGGCCGGGTACCTGTCTGATCCGGCGTCACGTTGACCTCAAATTTTTCGCCGTTCAGATGGGTCCCTTCCATCGTGATATCCCCATCACTGAAGGCAGAACTGCGAATAATATCCATAAAGGACGTCGTTTCGTTACCATTGATTTTGTGAATCACATCACCCGGTTGAATGCCAGACTCCCACGCAGGCATTCCTGGCACTGCAGTCCCGACAATACATGGCGTCGAGGCAACTCCCAGTCGAAATGCAAATGCGAAGAACAGCATGCCGGTAATGATATTCATGATCACACCCGCAGAGATAATTCCCATTCTCTGATAAACAGGTTTGGCTGAATAAGAGCGGGGATCGAGAGCAATCTCTTCGCTGCTTAACTGGCTCGGATCAACATCGTCCTGCCCCAGCATCTTTACGTAACCACCAAAAGGAATAATCGACAGCGCATACTCCGTTTCACCGTATTTGAAACTGTAGATGATCGGACCGAAGCCGATACTGAAACGTTCGACTTTGACATCACACCACTTAGCGACAGCGAAGTGCCCCAACTCGTGGAAAAAAATCACCAGTCCCAGCCCGAGAGCGACCATGGCAATGTTGGCAATTTTTCCTGTAAGTGTTCCTAACAATAAACTGGTCAGCACTACTTCCACTGTTTTATCTCCTTGCGAGCCCAGTCATCCAGTAGAAACAGTTCTTCCAGACTTGGATTGGGATCGAATTGATGTGATTCTAATATTTGTTGACAGGAAGTCGCGATATCGCAGAAACGCAATTCACCTGACAAAAATCGTTCTACAGCAGCTTCATTAGCTGCGTTTAATACCGCACCGCATGTCCCCCCCTGCTCTGCGACTTCGTATCCAAGACGCAACGCGGGGAACGCTTCCAGATCAGGTGGTTCGAAGGTTAGCTCAAATGACCGGCTCCAGTCCATCGGAGTATTCAGGCCTGCTTTTCTATCAGGATACGTAAGTGCGTACTGAATGGGAAGCCTCATATCGGGTGGGGAGAGCTGGGCGATGACCGAACCGTCCACAAATTCGACCATGGAATGCACAATTGACTGGGGATGAACGACGACAGAAATCTGGTCGGAAGTCAGGTTGAATAACCATTTTGCTTCGATAATCTCTAAAGCCTTATTCATCATCGTGGCTGAATCGATCGTGATTTTAGGCCCCATCTCCCAGGTAGGGTGCGCCAACGCTTTTTCAGGAGTCACGTCTTTCAGTTCAGCCGGGCTGAAACCTCGAAAAGGTCCACCGCTGGCTGTCAGAATCACTTGCTTGACATCCCGCGGACTACCCGCCTGTAACGCCTGGAAGATTGCATTATGTTCACTGTCAACGGGGAGCAGTGTCGCCTGACTTCGTGCAGCCAGATCCATAATTAGTGGCCCGGCAACAACTAAAGTCTCTTTATTGGCGATTCCAACCGTTTTTCCGGCTTCAACCGCCGCCCAGGCCCCTTTCAGGCCGGCTGCTCCCACAATTCCGCAGATGACGACATCCACGTCTGCGGAGGAAGCCACCCGTTCTATCTGATCATCTCCAAATAAGACTTCTGTCCCGGCAGCAAAATCACTCTTCGATACAGACGATGCCTGTTCGGCGTTGCTCAAAACAGCCCAGCGAGGAAGAAACTGCTGTGACTGCTCAGCCAGTTGCTTCCAGCTGTTATGTGCGGTAATCGCAGTCAATTCCATTTCCTGTGGATGGGCGGCGATTACATCGAGAGTACTGGTACCAATCGAACCCGTAGACCCGAGAACGGCTATTCGCTTCATTCGACCCTGTTTTTTCATCCTCAGTCGGTATAATTGACTGTTGTGTTGTTTCTTGAGGAGAGCGGAAAAAAGACATTCCCTGGTACTGTTTTTTTGTCCTAACCACCAACGAATCCGCATTTTAGGCGTAATAATTAAACATGGCAAGGGGCATTCACTCCGTAAAAGAACCTTTTCAACGGCGTTTCAAGGAAGATCCCGCAATTCTCCGAAAACGTTTGATTGACCCCTCTGCTGAAACGACATACATTACCTTAAAGATAAGATGCATTCTGTGTTAAGATCCCTTCTTCCCTGAAACGATCTCTCACCGAGGGCTTAACCAACTGACCTTATGTTCCGTGCGGTTCAAAGACCAGAATTCAGCAATACGCACGCCATTGAAAAAGATAAACCTCCATGTCGAACCCGGATCCCAACCGAAAAGACCGTCCCGCTCCACCTGAACGCACTCCAAAAGGGGATGGAAAACGTCCCGAACCGAAAGGTCCTAAAAGCAATGCGCTCTGGTATCTCGTCGTAGGCGGATTGATTCTGGTCATCACACTCTCAATTGTCTCCAACAATAAACGGGGAGAGAAACTTAAGTTTGGTGATTTCGTTAAAGGTCTGGAAGATGGAAAATACAATAAAACCAACGTACACGAACTGAAGTTCGGCACCGATTATATCGTGTTTCAGGACCAGCCCAAACAGGAGGGATCTGAAAAAGGAACTCTGGCTGACACCACTAAAAATTATTACATACCGGTCTGGGGAATTGCGTCAGAAAAACGCGCGCAGCTGCAATCCAAACTGGAAAGCAAAGATATCGTCGTCGATTCCGAAAGCCGCCCTTCCGAATGGGAATCCTTGATTGCCGTTCTGTTCTTTCCCATCGTACTGTTAATTTTTGTAATCTATCTCTTCCGTCGCATGGGTGGTGCAGGTTCGCCGATGTCATTCGGTCGCAGTCGCGGACGTATGTATGCACAGGATGATATCGAAGTCACGTTTAATGATGTCGCAGGTATTGATGAGGCCGTCGAAGAACTCCGCGAAGTGGTCGAATTCCTGAGAACTCCGGCAAAATACCAGGCCCTCGGCGGTCGTATTCCCAAGGGAGTCCTGTTAGTAGGTCCTCCCGGCACAGGAAAAACAATGCTTGCCAAAGCAGTTGCCGGCGAAGCGGGTGTGCCTTTTTATGGACTTTCCGGTTCTGATTTCGTCGAAATGTTTGTCGGCGTGGGAGCTGCCCGTGTACGGGATATGTTCCAGCAGGCAGCACAACGCTCACCCGCTATCATTTTCATCGATGAACTCGATGCGCTCGGAAAAACGCGAGGCAGCGGCATGCCCGGCGGTCATGATGAACGGGAACAGACCCTCAACGCACTGCTGGTCGAGATGGATGGATTTGGTTCTGATCAAAGTGTGATCGTCATGGGCGCCACCAACCGCCCGGAAACGCTCGATCCCGCCTTAATGCGTCCCGGTCGATTCGACAGACATGTGCTCGTCGACCGTCCCGATGTACGGGGACGGGAAGCGATTCTCAAAGTCCACAGTGCCAAGATCAAGATGGATGACTCGGTCAACCTGCAGCATATCGCGAAAATCACGCCCGGTTTCGTCGGTGCTGATCTGGCCAATCTGATCAACGAAGCTGCTTTGCTGGCTGCTCGAAACAACAAAGACGCAGTCACCATGCACGAATGCGAAGAGGGTGTCGAACGTGTCGTCGCCGGGCTGGAAAAATCAACGCGGCTGATCCATGAAGATGAAAAGAGTCGCGTCGCCTATCACGAATGTGGTCACGCTCTGGTGGCATGCTCACTCCCCAATGTCGACCCGGTTCACAAAATTTCGATTGTGCCCCGCGGACTGGGAGCTCTCGGTTATACATTGCAGCGCCCCGAAGAAGAAAAACAACTGGTTACTCAAAGCGAACTGGAAAACCGCATCTGTGTCCTGCTGGGAGGAATCGCTGCGGAAGAAATCATTTACCAGGAAACCTCAACCGGTGCCCAGAATGACCTGCAGCGTGCGACCGATCTTGCCCGTCGCATGGTCACCGAGTTCGGCATGAGCCCCAAACTGGGTCGGGTGCATTACAGCGAAACCAGACGGTCTCCGTTCCTCGGCGATTCCCAAGCGGGAGTCGAGAGCGTGCACAGCGAAAACACATTACGGGAAATTGATCTCGAGATCAGACGTATTATCGATCAATGCTCCAAAATCGCCTACGAAGTGCTCGATGAACGGCGTGAACTGCTGGAACACATGACCAGGGATCTGCTGGAAGTCGAAGTCATGGATATGGAACAACTCCAGGCCATTCTCAAAGAACATCAGCGCGGCCCACAGATCAAACCGGGAACCTATAAAGGCAGTTCTCCGGAAGGAAAAACCGGAGAGCAGACTCAGGAAGAAAAGACTTCCGAGAACGATCAGGCAGCCGACGGTACCGGAGCATGAGCACTCTCAAAAGCATCTGTGTCTTTTGCGGTTCAAAACCGGGGAACGATGCGCAGTACCAGCAATCCGCAATTGAGCTCGGACGACTGATGGCCGAACGCAAGATTTCTCTGGTGTATGGCGGAGGCAGTGTTGGACTGATGGGAATCATCGCCGATGCTGTTCTGGATGCCGGCGGAGAAGTGATCGGAGTCATACCGCAACAGCTGGCGGTTAAAGAGCTGATTCACCCCCGTGTGGACCAGATGCATATTGTGGATAATATGCATACACGGAAAGCCTTAATGTCAGAATTATGTGATGCTTTTATTGCGATGCCTGGTGGCTTTGGAACTCTGGAAGAACTTTTCGAAGTCGTCTCCTGGATTCAACTTGGCATCTATCGCAAACCGGTAGGACTCCTGAATACATCCGGCTTTTATGATCCGCTGCTCAATTTGGTTGATCACTGTATTGAAACCGAATTTGTCAAACCGAAGTACCGTGATCTGATCATCGCCGATGAAACGCCAACCACCCTGGTGGATCATCTGACTCATCACCAGCTGCCTGTCATCGAAAAAATTCTGGACCTCAAAGAAACCTGACTGGCAAAGATCAGCCAGCAGCGAATTACTTTGCCTGACCTAATGCAATCGCAGTGGCTGTGGCAAATTCCCGGCTGTGCGAGATCGTAATCAGAATTTCACTGATCCCCATCTCCCCGGCGTGCCGCTCGACGCCTCCGGAAATGACGATCGTCGGTTTACCACTCTGGAGATTAATCACTTCTATCTCTTTCCAGCCAATCCCTTTAATAAAGCCGGTCCCCAGTGTCTTCATGACCGCTTCCTTGGCCGCCCAGCGACCCGCGTAATGCTGCTCTTTATTCTTTTTGGAGCCACAATACGTGTTTTCATTTTCTGTGAAGACCCGATTCAGGAACGTGTCGCCATGACGTTCGATCATCTGACCAATCCGCGAGATTTCAACAATGTCTGTTCCCAATCCTACGATCACTGATATTTACCTTGCCTGTGGTCACTTGTATAATAATTAAAAATCAGATCTTTACCTGAATTCTGAAACAGATTCACATCAGTCAGGGTAACTACTTATAGAGCTGGCCAATCAAACTGAGTTGAAACAGATCGTTAATCGGCTCTATGAAGATTGGACGAAATGACGCCAATTCACGCTACCATCAATACCCATTTGGGGTTAGATGCTAACGACAGTTTTCGAAACTCAAGTTGCGCCCATCATTAAATATGAGTTGAGAGGGGAGTTCAAGGTCGAATGCGATGCTTCTATTATCTAATCACAGGAATGCTGGCCGGCTGTCTGTTCACTGCGACAGCTTCTGCCGAGTCCAAAGACAGTCTGCTCGGCAAACAGGTTCAGAACTTTACACTACAGGGTTTCCGTGGCAAATCGGTTCAACTGGATGATCAGAGAGAGCAGAAGCTGGTGGTCATCGCTTTCCTGGGCACGGAGTGCCCTCTGGCTAAGCTCTATGGTGGCCGTCTGCAGAAACTGGCTGACGAGTTTACCAGCCAGGGAGTCGCCTTTTATGCAATCATGTCGAATCAGCAGGATTCCCTCACCGAAATCGCCGCATATGCACGAAAACATGAGATTACTTTTCCCGTGTTGAAAGATGCCGGCAACCATGTCGCCGACCAGATCGGTGCCCGGCGCACTCCAGAAATTTTTGTCCTCGATCAGGACCGCCAGATCTGCTACCACGGACGTGTTGATGATCAGTATGGTGTAGGCTATCTCCGCGATGAACCACAAAGGGAAGACCTCAAAATTGCTTTAACGGAACTACTTGCCGGTAAACCGGTCAGTCAACCTTCGACAAAACCAGTCGGTTGTTTTATCGGGCGTCTCCGGGAACCGAATCCCGATAGTAAAGTCACGTACTCCAACCAGATCTCCCGTCTGTTTCAGAAACATTGTGTGGAATGCCATCGTGAAGGAGAGATTGCTCCCTTCGCCCTAAATGAATATGAAGAAGTGGCTGGCTGGGCAGAAACCATCGCGGAAGTCGTACGCGATCAGCGTATGCCTCCCTGGCACGCAGATCCTCAACATGGAAAATTCGCCAATGATCGCAGCTTGACAAAAGAGGAAAAAGAACTGATCTATACCTGGGTCGAAAACGGGGCGCCCCAGGGCGATCCCAAAAATCTTCCGAAACCACAGACATACGTCACCGGCTGGAAGTTGCCTCAGAAACCAGACGCCGTCTTCTACATGGATGACAAACCCTTCACCGTTCCGGCACAAGCTGGGAAACGAGGTGTCAAATATCAATATTTCACAGTTGACCCCGGATTTACAGAAGATAAATGGCTGAAAGGCGCAGAAGCACTGCCGGGCAACCGGGCTGTTGTCCATCATATTCTGGTTTTTGCACGTCCCCCGCAGGGTAAGCGGGTCCGCGTGTTCGGCGAAGGAGATCAGTTCCTGGTCGGATATGTGCCGGGATCCCGCGAAGTCATGCTCCCGGAAGGTATGGCTAAAAAAGTACCCGCGGGCTCGAAGCTGGTCTTCCAGATGCATTATACCCCCATCGGCGTTGAACAGCAGGATCGCAGCAAAGTCGGTCTGGTGTTTACCGACGAATCCAAAGTTACACATCAGGTCGTCACAGCGCAGGTCATCAATGAAGACTTCGTTCGCCGGCGTTTCTCGATTGCCGCAAACGATGATCATTTCAAAATTGAAGCCACTTCCCCTCCCAGCGATCGTGATGCCGTGATCCTGAGCTTTATGCCTCACATGCACTTGCGGGGGAAATCGTTCCGCTACGAACTTCGCAAAACTCCCGATCAACCAGGCGAAACCTTGATTGATGTACCGGCGTTCGATTTCAACTGGCAGACTGCTTACAGTGTGGAAAAGCCGATTCCCATCCAGGCCGGCGAATACATTCACTGTGTGGCACACTACAATAATTCGGACAGTAATTTATCAAATCCGGATCCGAACAAAGAAGTTTCCTGGGGCGATCAGACATGGAATGAAATGATGATTGGTTATTTCAATGTGGCGATTCCCAAAGAAAGCGCAGAAGCCGAAAACCAGTTCAAAACGATCGCATTTAAACTGGTACGACGGCGTGACAAAAACTCAAACGGCAAACTGGAACGCGATGAAGTGCCGCTCCGCGAACTCCCCCTGTTCTTCCAGGCGGATCAGGACAAAGACTCCATCGTCACCGTCGATGAACTGGCTGCCATGATCGAAAAAACCCGTGGTAAGAAAACGGAATGATCATCACCTCGGTTGCGGAAATCAGCCTTTCTATTGAGAGTATTCTTTTCTGAAACAGAAAAAAACAAATCGACTACTGTTTGGATGACTTCTTTTTCTTATTGCCTGGTCTCTACTTTTTCTTGTTCTGATTTCTGCTCCGTTTCGTATCATACGGGGCATCTAAAGCATTTTTGCTGGGAAAGGATTTTGCCAGACGCTGCTTAACCTCCGCGTACCCGGGATCGTCTGCCAGGTTTTTCCATTCCATCGGATCAGTTTTGTGATCATAGAGTTCTTCACTGCCATCCCGATAACGGATCAGACGATACTGATTATCGCGTAATGCATGGTTCAGTCGACCGTGAGTCGTCAAAGCCGGGCGTTCCCAGATGATATCAGGATCCTTCAACAGGGGAACCATGCTGACACCATCCAGGTACCCGCCAATCGGTAACTGACACAACTCACAGAGCGTCGGATAGATATTCATAAAGTCCACTGCCTGGTCACAGCGTAAATCAGACTTCGTTACACCGGGAACCACCATCATCAAAGGGGCTCGTGTCGCCTCTTCCCAGAGTGAGAACTTCCGCCAATGATGTTTCTCACCCAGATGCCAGCCATGATCTCCCCATAACACGATGATGGTATTCTTCGCATACGGGCTGGCATCAAGGGCATCCAACACGCGACCGACCTGCACATCCGCAAAAGCAATACTGGCCAGGTAAGCCTGCACGGAATACCGCCAGTTATCTGTTTTCAGGATTTTGGCGTGATCACCGGTTGGCTTCGCCATGCGGACGCCAGCAGCAGGCACATCATCCAGATCGTCATCTGGCACCCGGGGGAGTTGAATTTTATCAAGCGGATACATGTCATAATATTTGCGAGGCACCTGCCAAGGCATATGCGGGCGATAAATACCACAGGCTAGAAAGAAAGGTTTGTCATGTTTTTTACCCAGATAATCAATGGCATAATTCGCCATCTTGTAGTCGCTCATCTCTTTGTCTTCGACATCCAGCACGCCCCAGATGATTGTTCCAGCGCGGCTGTGCGGATCATTCAAGACTGCGGGTACCGGTTTGGGATCTCCGGTCTGTTTAAGATAATCGTCCCACGACCCCAGATCGTTATAGCCACCGTGAAAGATCTTGCCGGAACCAATTGCCTCATAGCCGTTGTTTCGAAAATGTTGAGGTAGCGTGACGGCATCAGGCATGACGGGACGCCAGGGTTGAGAATTCAGATACACGCCCGAACTGGAAGGACGAATCCCTGTCATTAACGCCGCCCGTGACGGGTTGCAGGAAGGTGCCGCACAGTGGGCATTGGTAAACAACACGCCACGCGAAGCCAGGCGGTCAATATTCGGAGTCTTACAGTCCGGATGACCGCCCAGACAGCTGATCCAGTCGTTCAGATCATCGACGGCAATAAACAGTACGTTCGGAGATTCAGCTGCTGAAACGCCATGCCCCCAGGAAAACGCCACACACATCAGAAACAATATTCCAGGAATCGAGCGACTCATTTCATTCCCCTGCAAACATGTTGGACTCTGTTAAATCAGAACAGACGATTATAGCCGTTTAATGCTGCCACTCGATAAGCTTCTGCCATGGTGGGATAGTTGAAGGTCGTATTGATGAAATACAGCAGCGTATTTGCCGACCCGGGTTGAGACATAATCGCCTGACCAATGTGAATGATTTCCGAAGCGTTCGGACCGAAGCAGTGGATCCCCAGAATTTCCAGCGTCTCCCGGTGAAACAGAAGTTTCAACATCCCGATCGGGCGGTTCATGATCTGTGCACGCGCCAGATGCTTAAACATCGAATGACCGACTTCGTAAGGGATTTTGGCTTCCGTCAGTTCCCGCTCGGTCTTTCCCAGCGAGCTGATTTCCGGGCTGGTATAAATCCCTGTCGGAATATCGCGAATCAATGCCCGCTCGCATTCGCCGTTATCCAGATGGCTGGCGGCATACCGTCCCTGTACATAGGCGGCACTGGCCAGTGATGGATATCCGATGATATCACCCACGGCATAGATATGTGGTTGTGTCGTCTGGAAATCATCATTGACTTCAATCTGCCCACGGGAATCGGGTGTAATCTCCACGGTTTCCAGTCCCAGATTTTCGGAATTCCCCGCCCGACCGGCAGCAAACAGGAATATATCGGTTTTGAGTTTCTTTCCTGACTGCAGTGAAAGAATGACGCCGTCATCCGTCCCCTGGATCGATTCGTAATTTTCGCAGTGTCTTAACAGAACACCACTCTCCCGCATGTGATAACTGAGTGCATCGCTGATTTCGTCATCCAGGAAGTCCAATAGAGAACTGCGGGTATTGACCAGATTGACCTTCATACCCATCGTGCGCAACATGGAAGCATATTCACAACCAATCACTCCCGCACCATAGACGCTGATCGAACGTGGAGTGAAATTCAAATCAAGAATGGTATCACTGCAGAAAATACGCGGATGGCTGAAATCGACATCGGCTGGTCGATAAGGTCGGGACCCTGTCGCGATAATTGCATAATCAAAAGTGATCTCTTCAGTCAGGCCGCTGGGAGTATCAATATGAATGCGATGTGGATCCAGAAAACGTGCATGACCTTCGACCAGATCAACGCCGTTCCGCTCATAAAACGTACGCCGCATGCCCACCTGCTTCTGGATCACAGATGCCGCCGTCTTCCGCAGATCAGGAAATTCCAGATCCAGTACCATTCCCAGTCGGCCCATCTGCCGCATATAGTTATTAATCTCTGACATCTGCAGAATCGAATAACGCAGGGCTTTACTGGGAATTGTTCCCTTATGTGTGCAATTACCGCCGATCTCGTAAAATTTCTCAATCGAAATCACCGACTTGCCCTGTTTGATGGCCTGCATCGCAGCCCCTTCTCCCCCAGGTCCGGTACCGATTATTGCCACATCATAGTGTGCATCTGGCATCCCTGAATTTTCCTTGCATCTTTACGCGTTGCTACCACTGAAACGAGCGACCTGTCTGCAGTAGTGTTCGTTGATCTGCTGATCTCTCTTTGAGAACAATTACGTTTACCTTACCACCAATCCGGTTCTGCGAACAAGTCTTTAACCGGCATCACGAAACCCGGCAAAACATTTTTACCAGTCAGCTTGCCCTGCATATCGATCACTTCACTCCCTTTTTCGGGCTGATATTCCAAAACTTCCCGGGAAGCGGGATCTATCACCCAGATCAGATCAATTCCCCAGATGACATAATCCTTGACGTGCCCTGTCATGGACTTTCGTCGAGGATTCGTAGAAGCAATCTCGATCACCGCATCAGGTTTCCGATCTGAAACTGTTTTGTCAGTCTCTTCAAACCGCTTGCCACTGTTAAATATACTGACCGCAGGAAATCGAATCGTGTCCGGATCCTGACTGACCAGCAGGCCTAAATCAAAACAGGCATATCCCTGGTTGACTTTGTGCAGATAGACTGAAAGCACCTTGGAAATGTTAAGCACGATCGTTCCGTGCTCAATATCGGGTGGGTCGAGATTAATGATTTTTCCCTGGTTCAATTCCGTCCAGCGGCCAGCGTCTGGTAATTCCAGCCTGATATCCAGAAACTCGTCTGCCGTATATGTTGCTGAATCATTCATACCCTGTTCCCATCAAACGAGATCGATATTTAAGAGAAAAACTCTTTGAAAGGATTCCTTCTGGCTCCTTTAATTTTTGATAGCAACATCATAGCATACATCAGTCGCGTACGTCACTCTTTTCAGAAGTTCCAATTCATAATCCCGTTTGATTCTCTGTCATGAAAATACGTTCTTATCAACCTGCAGACCTGGAAACCCTGAAAACGATCACGGTAGAAGCATTTCAGGGTGTTTCGATTGATGAAGGAATTGAACGGGAATACGGCCCGATCAATGGTCACGACTGGAAATGGCGGAAAGCGGGACACGTCGAGGCAGACGTGCGTCGAGACCCTGAAGGCATTTTCATCGCAGAAGTGGACGGCAAAATTGCGGGTTATATTTCCACCTGGCATGACCTGGAAGCGGGCATCGGCTATATTCCCAATCTGGCATTTGCCCCTGAGTTCCGTGGCCAGGGGATGGGACGAAAACTACTCGAACATGCCCTGCAACATTTTCGGAATCTCAATCTGACTCTGGCAAAAATCGAGACGCTCGAACAGAATGACGTCGGCAACCACCTTTATACTTCGCTCGGGTTCAAAGAAATCGTAAAACAGGTTCACTTCGTTGCTCCCCTGACCTCAACCACAGAAAAGTCATAGAAAAAGATGAACCGATAGCGGTTTGAGATTATCACTTTTCCTGAAATAATACAAAAGGCCTTATTCATGCGGCGTATTACTGTAATTGGTTCTCGTGGACAACTGGGGCATGATCTGATGGAATCTCTGACTGCTGCCGGTCACCAGACTACTGGTCTGACACATCAACAGATTTCCATTGAAGACCCCGAGAGTATAGCAGGCGCTTTGGGACAATCTCCACCTGACCTGATCATCAATACTGCCGCCTATAACAAAGTCGATCTGGCAGAAAAAGAACCCGAGATCGCTTACGCGATCAATGCATTAGGGCCACGGCATCTCGCCCAGTATTGTTCTGATAAAAGCATCTCTTTGATGCACATCAGCTCTGACTTCGTTTATGGACTGGATACATCGCGACAGACTCCGTTTCAAGAGCATGAAGCTCCCGGACCGGTCAGCGCGTATGGCCTCAGTAAACTGGCCGGCGAATATTTCGTCCGTGCCCTCTGCCCGCAACATTACGTGGTTCGTACCTGTGGCCTGTATGGAGTCGCCGGGAAAACGGGAAATGGTAACTTTGTGGAAACCATGCTCCGACTGGGAAAAGACCGGGACGAGTTGTCCATTATCAACGATCAGCACTGCACTCCCACAGCCACCCGGGATCTGGCTTCGGCATTGACCCGCTTAATCGAAACCAATCAGTTTGGCCTGTACCACGCAACCTGTCAGGGTCAGACCACCTGGTATGAATTTGCCTGTACAATTTTCGAACTGGCAGGAATCTCAGTCAACACACACCCCATCACAACTGAGCAGTATAACGCACCAGCAGACCGCCCCCATTTCAGTGTCCTTGATTGTTCCCGATTGACAGCGGCAATCGGAGATGCAATTCCCGACTGGAAATCCTCGCTAAAATACTATCTAGAAGCACAGGGTGAAATCTGTCCTAAGTAACATGATTTAAATAGTTTATACGTTTATTGACCAGTCAGAAATTCGTATCGAATCTATCGATTTTCACTGTGATCACAGCTGAAGAACAGCTGGTTCCCCACTTTGCGCCTTCAAAACGACGAAACTATTGCAGCTGGGTTTTTGGTTTGATACACTCCCTGTCCGCTGTGTTGTCAATTTACCGAAGTCTCTGCATATTCAAGGCTTCAATCGTTGACTTTCAACACGAAAAACAGCATAAAGAGTGCTGCCTGTCACCATTGAGTGGCGGTCAAAGCATTCAGGAGAGATGGCAGAGTGGCCGAATGCGCCGGTTTGCTAAACCGGTGAGCCGTGCAAACGGTTCCACGGGTTCGAATCCCGTTCTCTCCGTATTCAATTTAATGGTCGTTGTAAACACTTGAAAATTAGTGATTTACAACGGCCATTTTTATTGACACAGTCAACTGTGACAAAAACTGTGACAAAACATCGCCCAATTAATCTACGATTCTCTGGAATCATCAGTTCTCCAACGCCTTCTTCAAACATCCTTCGACGGAACATCCATCGAAATTCCAGTAAAATTCAATTTGCCCATACGCTGTTTTGCTTCGGCATCATGTAGATGATAATAATGTTGAACCATCTCACTGCTTCGATGCCCAAGCCACCGCATGACCATGTTTTCCGGTACTCCACTATTAGCGCAGGTAGAACAGAAATAATGCCGGAAGCTATGTGGACGGCCATCAGCAAATCCAGTTTCGTCCTCTCCTTGAGGAAATGTTTTTGTTAATGGTGTGATAACGTCACGAATCAAAATAACTCGCACTGTATCTGGTTTGAGTTGCCCACCTCGAGGTCCACGAAATACCTTTCCTGAACGGATTGGCATTTCATCAAAGAGTTTAACCAAATCTGAGTGTATTGGAAACGAGCGGTTATATCCAGATTTCGTAGTTCTTTTAGCGGCCTTAGACTTTTTCTTTACCATAGTCTCATCCGTTAATCGTAACATTCCTTCATTGAGATCAATATCAGACCATTGAAGAGACGCTAATTCACTGATCCGTAAACCAGTGCAGGCAAGACAAATTATAACATTTCCCAGCCAGTGTAACGCTTTGGTTTTACGACAGTAATTTACCATCGCCGCTACTTCTTCGCGCTTCCAGCAATAAGTTGACGTTCCTTGTGCCTTTGGCAGAGATAAATCAATGGCTTTCCCATCTGGAAGAAACTCTTCCTTAATTAACCAGGTAACGACTTGTTTAATCGTATTTAATTCAAGACAAATCGTGCGCCAAGCATATTCTTTATTTTCTAAATATGCGGAATATCTTTTTAAAAGTTTAGCATCGACTTGCTCCCAGTTAGATACTTGTTCTATTTCACAAAACTTGATGAATTTATCAAGTACAGCTTTGTAGCGTTTTTGGCTGCTTTGTCTAATACCACCAGTGAGAAGGGAACTCGATATGTCTGCTTCGTAATGTTGACGACCTTCCAGCAGTGGTAAAGTCCTTTTTTCATTTTTGTCCTTTTCATTTTTGTCAAGAAGTCCATGCTCGACTGCTTTGATTCTATCCAGTTCATATACTGCTTCTATCGCTTCCTGGTAAATCGATGTTCCCAGTGAATGACGGCCCACATCAATTATGTTTGAACGTCCATCTGCTTGGTATATCTTTCCTCTTTGAGATATCAACCAAGCGAAAAATTGAGCTTTAACATTTTTATTTTTACGCTTTCGCGACATAGAAACCTCACTTTTTGCTTTTGAGTTTTTTGTGTTTTTTCTTCCAGGCAGGTTCAGGTCCAGATATCTTGGTCTGGGACTGCTTCGGGCATGAAGGTGCGGGGAGCGAATTGTTTGAAGGTATTTTTCCTGACGAGATCAAGACGTTTTTGGAAATAAGAATTCGACAGCGAAAACCGCCCGGCTGAATAAAGGGGAGGTGCCCAGACTTTAGATACCGGTGAATAGTTGGTAGCGAAAGCCCACTAAATTGCGCAAACTCTTCTGGGGAAAGGAATTCCGGATCGGATAGGTTTGAGTCTGCGTGATTTGTCATTGGTATCAGGTAGTTATTAAGGTGAAAAAAACACTTTCACCTTCTACCTGTTACCAAATAGTGTAGACGTTATTTTTCTGTCTCATTTTTCCTGAGACGCATCCAGGTGAGTACCTCTACTAATTCTGGAACTTTAGATTCAACACCTAGGCTGTTGTGAATCTCTTCATCACTCAGCCCTTGTTCAATAAATGATTTGAGCTCCGCCATTAATTCCTGGTAAGTTAACTCATATTTATTGGTTGAGGGGGCTTGATTGATGAAGTCAATCTCGGTGCCAAGTATTGACTCTGGAATCGGCCGTGGTATTGGGGATTTTCTCGGTCGTATCTGGCTAACAATGCTATGTTCAATATTAAATTCATTTAACTTGAATACACCTATTGTGTTCCACCACAACTCGGGAGAATAAGGTTTCCCGATGATCAGTTCAAATGCACTTCGATAATGGTTATTGGCTGTGGAAACTGACGAACCAATTACTTTTGCTATTTCGCTTAAGGTTCGCTCTTGAGAAACGTCATAAGTCCCTTCGTCTGAAAAGCCTTCACGCAGATCCCATACCTCTAAGTACTTTTTGTTTTTGTCAGAACGGTCCCTGTGCTCTTTCAATTCACGTTCAATCTTCCATTGTTCATGAAGGCTCTTGATTGCTTCACTGATTTGACGTTGTGAAGCTGCAGGATTGATTGAAACTAGTGGCTCTGCTGGATACGAGTCGAGCTTATCGCATTCATACGCTTGTAATTTAGATATACTCTGCAATTGATTGGATTCTCCACTATTAGTATCCTCACAAGCAGCATCTCTGAAATATACGCCTAATTGATCCAAGGTACTTTTAGGTAATATTGCTATTAATAAACCAGCCATTCCGCGCAGTGTGATGGGATGAACAGCCCCAGATAACCATGCTTTGTTGAGCTCTGATTCACCCAGATTTGAAAAGGGTGTGCTTGGATCGGGAGGTTCTCCGTTGACTCCAATCATCCCCAATAATTTAACAGCTGCTTCACGACGTATATTCTCAAAAACATCAGAACCTAAAGTTTTTTTTTGGTAAAAGTCCGCAGAGTCTCTCCATAGTTTTTGATAAAAAGGGTGACGTCGAGTCACTTCCCATCTCATCTGGATTGGTAAAGATCTCAGCTGATATGGCTCACGTTTTATTGATTCGATTTCTAGAAGCAATGGTTTAATAAAGTCTATGAAATCTTGATAGTCTTTTTGTTTCTGATCATCACTTGATGGTTGCATGGAGACAGTACCTATTAAGTCCACAATCGTTGCCAGATGTTAAATTCTTGCAGCAAGTAAAATAGTTGCATGTTGCAGCAGGCAATAACAGACCTTACAAGTTCACGGATATACTTGACTTGTATGATTGGCATTTTTCTAATTGTTGCAATCTCTGACAGCTAATCAGGCTTCTCCTTATGTATTATGACACAAAAATCAATGAAATTTAGCTACTAGCTAATACTAAATCAAACTCGCCTTTTAAAAGTAGTAGAAATGATAAGCGGACCGTTATCTAGTACTTTTACTAATCTAATATCTACTTGCTTTTTTATTTCCATTATATATTATGATACGTTTTTGGTAATCCTGTGTGCCAATATTGATTCACATACAGTTACAAGCGAAGCAGCAGCAAATACTGCCGCAAATACAACCAGAAATCGCTTTACCACATTCATCACCATCAACAATGATGGCGCCGTCACCACATGGAATACAACAACTGGAATAGAGTGTAATACTCTTCTGGTCATTAATGCCAGCAGCTGCCAGCAGCGAACGCTCTACAGCATGCCAAGATCGCTTCAGCTCTTCACCGGTCTGAGCTACGAAGTTACCAGCTTCGCTCAAGTTCGAACCGACATAAGTCAATACCCTGTTTTTCAAATTCACTGGCAATGTATCGTTCTGTGGGCCTGCCTCAATACAAAGAGGATTAAATGACGTTCCTTGATCTTGTGTAAAATCTCGAATCGCATCGGCTAAGTATACTGAGCGTCCCAGAGATTCTCCTACCTGCTGTGCCTGCTCTTCGGTAAAATGGGAATAGCATCTTTTGACGATTTCTCTGGCAACTAGACCATAGGCTTGAGATGTAGGTGCTGAAGCAATCTTGAAATCTTTCTCTCCTTTTCTTTCCAAGTCAAACTGAGTGCTCAGAATCTGTTCTAAATACTCGACATCGAAACCCACAGCTATCAGATCAGCTCTGGCTTTCTCGAATTGACCTGAATACACCCAACTTACCATCCGTGTTTTCCAATTACCGTCGTCAGTAATGTCGTCCTTCACCTTTATACCGATGGTGTAAGCACTCATTGCAGCCAAAAACTTCTGTAGTTCAGAAACTCCTCTCTTTCTTAACTGGCCAGTTCCACCTCGTACGCAATTCCCGATGGTCAGCTTTTGCTCGTTTTCACTGGAAGGTGCTTCCAGTAACCACCACAGGGTGGCAATGTCATGTACAACCAGCATGCGTGATTTTAGCCCATATTGGCTGCGCAAAATCCCACAAAGACTGCAGTACGCCGACATGTGGCGTCTACTTTCAGTTGGACTCAATAGTTTTCGTTGTGGTTTCAGTACTCCAAACATTAATTCCCCTTGAGTAAAAGGTTACTTTGAGCGGTTTATTATATCCTGTAATGGGATATCCTCAAGTGGGATGTAATCTCCCTGTACTTTTTTTAGGAGGTACAGGGAGTTTGAAGAAGAATCTATATACGCAACGACAGCGGATTCTGCTCGATTTGTTGCGGAAAACAAGGGAAGAAGCAGGCCTGCGGCAGGATGATGTGGCGGAACGCTTGGGACGGCCTCAGTCATTTGTCAGCAAATACGAATCCGGGGAACGCAGATTGGACATTCTGGAGCTATATGATGTCTGCGGTGCACTTGGCGTGACTTTGAATGACTTCGTGAAAAAACTATTAAAAATTCTTGCTAATGAAAATTATTAAGCATTCGTAATTAGTGAGAGTTTCCTTTGAATTAGACATAAATTCTCAATAGAACATCGTTTTTCAAAATATAAGAGGACTTCTTGAATTACTCTGCGCAAGTCCCTGTCAGAAACCGTCCCGCCTCTTTCCAATACAATCCGACAGATTTATACCAGTTCAGTGGATGCCTCAGAAATCGCTCATTCTGCAGTTTTCTGACAGGCAGCCCATACCCAGTCCGATCCCAATTTTGGGATATGCAAAATCAAACAATTCAGAAGTAGATAAACCATCGATTTTACAGGTCCTGTAATCGTTTAAAGAATGGAGAGCCTGAGCTGAAACTGCTCCCTGGCCCGCGTTTCAATCTACAACTAAAAATAGTGTTGCAACTGGCGTATACCATTACGTTTAGGTGAAGTAATGAGTGAAGAGCAATTCGAGTTTTGACCTACATACCATTATGTTTTGAAATTCCAGATTGAAAACTGGCATCGACTTACGATGCAACAGTCTAAACCATTACTACTGTTAGCCCTTATCCATTTTATGGAATCCATCGAAAAACTCGTCTCGCTGATGATTTTCTAATCTCTCTTGTGCCATTTGGTCCTATCAAAGTGTACATTAAAGTAGATATATGAAATGAAGGTTTAAGCAACTGGGAACAGCATTAATGGATCTGGACCGTTTGATCACATTTTTTTCAACCAACCCTTCTGCGAAGTTGCTACGCGCAACTCACGCCGCTTATGTCATTTATTTTCTGAATCAGCACTTTAAGGTGGAAAGTAATCTGGCAACTCCACATTCCATGCTTGTGCAAAGTTTGAAGAGTTATCTGGAAAAGATTCACGAAACAGAACCCGAACTCATGCGTGATCAGGCTGACGTCTATCTCGCTCAATGGTCTACCGGAGAGACGCGTTGGTTAAGACGCTATTTTGACTCACAACATGCGGAATCCGTATTTCAACTGACACCGCATTCTGAAGACGTCCTGAAGTTTCTTACCGATGTCATGGATCATTCACTGGGTTTTATTGGCACAGAATCCCGCCTGACCCGCATCATTGAAACTTTATCTGATATTGTTATTCGAGGTTCTGCTGACCGGGAACGGCGACTGGATCACTTGCGATCAGAACGAGATCGCATTGATGAAGAAATTCTGTCCATCGAGGCGGGCGATATCGTCTCAACTCATAGTTCGACCGCCATTCGCGAACGTTTTTCGGATGTGATCGCCGATTTGATTTCCTTGCAGGGCGACTTTCGAGCCGTCGAAGAATCTTTCAAATCCATCACTCGAAATGTTCAGAAACAGCAATCGGAGGCAGTTGACTCTCGTGGGCAGATATTAGGGTCTGCGCTGGCAGCCGAGGATCGACTTAAGGAAGAAGATCAGGGGGCCAGTTTCCAGGCATTTTTTAAAATGCTGCTATCACAGTCTCAGCAAGATGAACTAGAAAAGATCATCCGACAGTTAGACGAATTGGATGAGCTTGCCTCTCAAACTGAGGGAAAATCTCGTGTCAAAGGTATGATTGGCAACCTCTCAAAAGAAGCTTCGAGGGTTCAGCAAACGACGCGACGCCTGAATTCCACCCTCCGACGTCTGTTGGATTCACGCATCAGTACAACACGCCTGCGTCTGGCAACTGTACTAAGGGAAATCCATGCGTCAGCAGTGCGTCAGTCGGAATCTCCCCCTGAATTATCAATGAATGTCTTTACGGAACTGGATCTGTATAACGGAATGGAGCGTCCTTTCTGGCAGACGCCAGTCGAGTTTGAGGCGATAGAAATCAAACAGGAAGAACCTGATGACGTTGAACGACTAAATGTTTTTCAAAGACTCGCCGAACTGCAGCGGCTTGACTGGGACGACATGCGAGCCAATATTAACAGTCTAATCGAGTTTAAAGATCGTGTACCACTGCCTGATTTACTGAATGCTTTTCCTCCTGAAAACGGCCCGCTTGAAATACTTGGATATATTCAACTTGCCTATGACGGCGGGCATGAGGTCCATGAAAACGGCTTCGATCTGATCAGAATCACATCAGAGTCTGGGACCCAGGACTATGAGATTCCGCAAGTTGTTTTTCTTTCTGAGATAGAGAAAACAGGGCGTCTCTCGGGGAGTGCCGTCGATGAATGAATTACCGGAATTCCGCGAACGGGGAATAGTAGCAGTGCAGCTACTGCAGGGCGTAATCTATGAGGAACAAGAGGAACACTGGTCGCTTTTATTGAGTCATGAATCAGACTTAACGGATTATTTCAGTGAGATCGGCTTGTCGTTAGTGATTGACCGAACAGAAGGTATCGCCTACCTCCGTCAGTTTAGTGACGATGAACGCACCGGAGGTTATGATCGACTACCGCGTTTATTCAGAAAAACGCCCCTGACATATAATATGACCTTGCTATGTGTTCTGTTACGTGAGGAATACCGGAAATTTGAAGAGGAAGATCTCGACAACGAACGCTGTGTTGTCGAGGTAGACTCTCTCTTCGAATTATGGAAACCCTGTTTTCCATCTGCATCGGATGAAGTCACATTACGCAAGCAGTTACTTGCCGCCATGAAACAACTTGCAAATATCAAATTTGTAGGCAGTATTAAGGATGAACCAGATTCATGGGAAGTCCGTAAGTTATTGAAAGCGCGGATTCCCATCGAAGAACTGGAACGTCTGCGGGATCAACTCACTGCGACCGAAAGCAAAGAGGACTAGACTTCTATGCAGCACTTATTCGACATGCGTCCTGATCGTCCTGGTTATCGGCTGCAAAAGTTGGAGGTCTTCAACTGGGGAACCTTTGACAGTTCAGATGGAAATGTATTCTGCTTTGAGCCACAGGGGCGGACTGCGCTGCTGGTCGGGCACAACGGATCGGGAAAATCAACACTCGTGGATGCCATCCTCACATTATTGGTGGATGGGAAAACCCGGAATTACAATGTGGCAGCCGGTGCCAGGAAAACGGAACGTACTGCCAAAAGCTATATCAAAGGGGCCTACGACCGTACGACTGATGATTTACAGGGAAATGTAACTCGTTATCTCCGGCCAAAGGGGAATATGCTGACGGCGATCTCAGCTGTCTTTAAGGACGAGCAACTGGATCGATCCTTCACTTTAACTCAAATCCTGTATTTGAAATCAGACGGCTCTGATGACCGCGTATTTGCTTTCTCCACTGCGGTACATGAATTAAAAGCCGATCTGCAGGGACTCAAGAAGTCGGACGAAGTTCGCGAACATCTTAAACAGTGTGGTTACCAGACAACGCGTTCTTATGGCGAATACCAACGATGGCTCATTAAGCAGACGGGGATGAGAAGCAAAGCTATCAACATGTTCAACCAGACAGTCGCAGTGAAAGATATTCAAAGTCTGAATACATTTATCAGATCCCACATGCTGGAAGCAGCCAACTGGCAGGACAAAATTCAGGGGCTCCTGAAGCATTTTGATGACCTGAGTAATGCACATCATGAACTGGTTCGTGCGCAAAGAGCCCAGGAACTTCTGGTTCCGGTTGCATCTATTGGAAAAAAGTACCGTTTTAAAGCAGAGAAACTCGAGCAGCTTCAACTTCTGTATGCAGCCTCTCAATCCTGTTTTCCTGTAATAAAACTTCAAGTGATTGAACCGGAGTTGGAATTTCTTGAGAAAAAGGAGTTGACTCAGAAAACCATACTAGAACGACTCACTCTGGAACTGGAGCAGACCAGAGAAACGGTGCGGAATTTAAAAAACGACATTGATCAGGCTGGAGGCGAACGGCTACGAAGAATTCCTGAACTGATCGATAATGAAAGGGTGTTTCTGAAGACGAAAACGCCTCACTTTCATCAGTATCACAATTCTCTCAAACAGTGTGGGGTGCTTGAAGAAGTCTGGGATCGAGAGCAGTTTCAACAGGCTGAAGTCAAATTGCGGCTGCTGCTGTCAACAAATCTTCCCAAGTTAGGTGCGCTGAAAGAACAACGCGAAACTGCCATTGGAGAAAAATCAGCCGTTGGAAAGCAGCTAAAAGAAGAACGCGCCGAACTGGATGCAATACAACAGCAGCGTAGTAATTTACCACCCCGGTTTACCACACTTCGCAACCGACTCTGTGCGGATCTGAAATTAAACGAAAGTGAACTCCCTTTTGCGGCCGAGTTGATCGCAGTTGAGCCTGATCAGCGTTCCTGGACGGCAGCCATTGAAATGGTATTGCGTTCGTTTGCCCTCAGCTTGCTGGTACCAGAGCGTTATTACACTCGCGTGAGGGCTTACATTGAAAAACAGAAACTGACTGATGCTAAAGGAGTAGGATTGCGTCTGGACTATCTTTGTGTCGGGAATGTGGCTGAAGGCAGTGGGGATCGAATTCCTGCCAGTTCGCTTTACCACAAATTACAATTAAAACCAAAACACCCTCTCACCCCCTGGGTGAAAGAAGAAGTTCAGCAGCGTTACAATTTTCAGTGCTGTGACAGCGTTGACGAATTTGATCAGGTTTCACGAAACGCTCTGACGGCCAACTGCCATGTGAAATTCAATCGGAAGCGACACCAGAAAGATGACCGAGACCGGACCACCGATCCCCGCTTTTTTGTATTGGGCTGGAATAACGCTGAAAAGAAAAAGTATGTCTTGCGGCACATTCAGGAACTGAATGCGGAATACGAAGCTTTACAGAATCAGATGAATTCGCTGGAAGATCAGCTTGAGGAGTTACAATCGATCAGCCAGGCTGCAGAGTTTGTATTGAAAATTACGGATTTCGACCAGATCGACATTGCACATCACCAGACAGCGATTGACACTCTGAAAGCAGAAAAGAAGAAACTGGAAACATCAAACAATACAGTACAGGTTCTCAAGAATCAATTAGAGCAGGCGAAGGAACAGGAACATTCTCTCAGTGCAGAGCGGGATGAAAAATTAGGTCAGCATGCCAAGCTAGAGGATAGTATTACACGTGTTAGGACACTGCTGGAAAATACGAATGCTGACATCAAGAAACAGCATGAGAATGGAAATTACCAGCTACATGAGAAATATTTTCCGGAGATTGCTGACTCGATCAAGGCCGATACCCTGGCAATTGACAATCTGGAAAGCCGTATGCTGGACTGGAAAGAGAAAACTCAGAAAACAATTGACAAGCTGAGAGAGCCCCTTGATCGAATCAAAGAAAAACTGATTGAGGTAATGTCGAAATACTTGCGAGAATTTAAGGAAGAGGCAGACGATCTTGATGCCAGGATTGAATCGTTAGAGAGTTTTCTGGGATTGCTGGAGCAAGTGCATGAGGAAGATTTACCTCGATACGAGAGGCAGTTTAAAGACAAATTAAATGATCAGGTTAGCCAGGAGATTGCATTATTCAACACAGAACTGCGGACTGAGCAGAAGCAGATTGAAGAGAAAATCCATCAGCTGAACAGTGCACTGAAGAAGGTGAATTACTCTCCGGCAACATTTATGCAATTAAAACCGTCTCACGTCAATGATCGCGAGATCGAGGATTTTAAGCGTTCATTGAGAGAATGTCTGGACGAATCACTGGAACAGACTTCCGAAGCTAATGAAGCCCGGTTTCTACGGATTCAATCCCTGGTTCAGCGACTGTCTGACAAAGAAATGTCGAGCTGGAGAAAAAAGGTAATCGATGTACGAAACTGGTATAATTTTGTTGCAGAAGAAATTGTTTTTGAATCGAGAGAAACCCGTAGTACCTATGATGGTAGTTCCGGTCAGTCTGGTGGAGAAAAGGCAAAACTCGCCTTTACAATTCTGGTTGCCGCTTTAGCCTACCAGCTTGATATAGATCCCGACGGAAATACTCCCGGTCGGTTTCAGTTCGTGGTCGTGGATGAAATGTTTTCCAAAGTTGATGATCAGAATGCAGAATATGCCCTTAAACTCTTCGACCAGTTCGGACTACAGCTTCTGATCGTGGCCCCGCTGGATGCCAAAGCCCGCGTGACCGAACCATTTGTGGATCGCTATTTATCTGTAGTCAAGGATGAATTCACCAGCCGCTCAAAATTACTCAGTATGACAGCACAAGAATATCAAAATGAGGTTCAAAAAGACTCCCCTAAGAGCCGTTCCCGGTCCCGGAATTCTCCGAGTTCAAAGTAGAAGAAAGGGGGATGTAATGCCATTGGTTTCGCCTGATGAGATTGCCGATAAAGTCAGCAAGGCTTATCCCCGTTTTCTAAAGAGTTGGGTACGCGGGGAAGCAGAAAACTATTTTCCTTATCGGGTGAGAGTCCGACTTAAGCTGGACCCCCAAAAGCCCAAAGAAACGTTTGCTGCCCATGAGTTACTGCTCTTGCATTCAAAAAATCAGCGTGGTTGGGGTTATACCGTGCATCGAGAGAAGATACGGAAACGTGATTTTGGCACGAATCTGGTTCCCACTGCGATTACTGTCGACACACTCGATGATTTTTTACGACTGGCAAAAAAACAAACAGATTTTTATTCTACGCAAACTGTTGCAGAAAAGGTGCGGCTTGCTTTCCCTCAATTAGAGAATTGGCTTATTTTCGAAGTAACAAAAATTGCAAAGCTGGTAGATTCAGTTGACGGCTTAATTCAAGTTGCCCAGTATCTCATTGCGCATCCAATGCCGGATTGTTATATTCGACAATTGCAGGTTCCCGTAGACACCAAATTTGTGGAACGGCATGAAGCCACTTTAAGACAGTGGCTGGATAAACTTCTACCAGCGTCCGGGATCAATATAAATGAGACCAGGCTGGCGCGGCGCTATGGTTTTCGCGACGGACAGACCCATCATTCGCTCCGGTTACTTGATCCCGTGTTATGTGAAGAATTGAACCTGCCTTTTGATGAACTCTCGCTGCCGCTGCGATACCTGAAATCGTTGAATGTCAGAAATTGCTACATTTTTATTGTTGAAAATAACTTGAATCTGCTGACCTTACCTCCATTTCTACGTGGGTTGGCCATTCGAGGTGAAGGAAACGCGGTCACGCGACTCGAAGAGTTGAGTTGGCTGAATCAGAATCAGCTACTTTATTGGGGAGATATCGATGTAGAGGGCTTTCTGATTTTATCGCGTTTGCGAAATATCTTCCCACATGTGATAAGTATCATGATGGATCTGGAGACGGTTCACAGGCATGAAGTCGCTGTTGTCAAGGGTAATCCGACCAAACCAGACTTACCCGTCAATTTGACCGAGCAGGAAACGGAAGCATTTGAGTACTGCTTAAAAAATCAACGTCGCCTGGAACAGGAACGGATTCTCCAAGATTATGTTGAAGCAACGATCGGAGCGATCGCGTCAAGGACAACAGTGTGATATTATATCCAATGATGTATAATATGCTAATAGCTGTTTCTATCACTTCATATTAAGGTCTACAAACAATTCATCTTGTGATTTTTGAAGGATGCCCAAACAGCATTAATCATATGAGTTAATTAAATGGAGCAGTTTTTCTTTATGACACGATTTTCTTGAATGATCTAGGTTGGCTTCCAATCCTCTGGTGGCGCTGTTCCGGAAGTTTTAATAACTTCATTAATCAGGTCTGCTAGAATATCAGGATCAGCTTCATTGATGCCCTCTAATGAAAATGAATCTGGCTCACAAGCACTAAATCAGGTAGTAATGATCACGGATTTCTTTTTGGGGTGCTGATCAATTGCTGCTTGAATAAGACCGATGGAATTTAAACTGCTTCTTGTAGGTTCGGCTAGTAGACTGATTTCAAACTGGCCTTTGGACGCTTGGCCAGGGTTTGATTTTTCGTGTCCCCACAGGAAGAAAAGGTCGACAGATCTTCTAACGTGTTGAGTATCTCTACTAATCATTTCATGTTTTTTTCGAGATTGAATTCCGATATTCATTCCTTACCAGGGGAGAAATCAGTTTTGTAATTCAGTTTCGGGATGCAGTTAATGCAGGCGTTTGAGACTTAGTTAAATCTAAGTGCCATTCATTGATGAGACCTATGCAGGAAATCAGGGGTCGCTTGCATAATAAAAACTTCAATACACTAGTCTCGCTTCAAATAGTTTCGTAAACGATTTTTGCAAATTTTGGCTTACGGCATCCACGAGGTCATCAACTTCATCCCTGAGTTCGTCTAGCCCTTCGCGCGTGGCGTGACCGGGTTCGAATACTTTACGCGACTCATCTGGAACCAACATTTCCGTACATAGCAACGGATTGGCCTTGAGGCTATCAAGATACGTTTTGAGGCGGGCCAGCAATGCAACTTCACCGCCAGGAAATGTTGTTAATTGTGGCTCAGGCATGTTGTAACCAATTGCAGCCAAATCATAGCTACTCAAGCTTATACTGTCGCTATCGTACTTCAACGATTTCATAAGCCGAATGACTTTGCATAAGCCCCCGACTGTGCGTTTATTACGTATCATGATACAATAGTTATGAAAGAATGGCATATTTTTCACGCGTTCACCCAACTTGATGTCGAGGACCTGTATTGCCCGAAAACGCTTTGCTTGCATCTTTGCATACTGATTCGTGTCGTACCAATTAGCTGGAACAATGTCGATTTTTCGACTCAAGGAACCCCCTGAGATGCTAATGGACTTCGATCCGCTGCTGTCCACCTTGGCCTTCGGGAATGCCGAATCCAGGCAATCACAACTTATTGATCGAATTTCATTAAGATCGTCAAATGGATTTCCTTCGTACGGATGGGTTGGTTTTTGTGGCGGTTCTAGTGTCCAAAATCGCTGGGTTATTGCAAGCAGATCGATGTCACTGTAAGACTTGATATGGGTATCGTTTGTCACAGAACCTTGATACTCGAAATCACAAGCCGCGTTTTTAGCAAGAAGCGTTCGATCAAGCTGCTTCTTCACACGATTTCCTTGATCATACGTAATCTCAGTGTAGCGTGGATCAATCCGCGCCATCGCTCCGACGGTGTAGCGAATTGCTGAGCCTTCTTTACCAAGTTGGTTGTAAACCTCGTAAATCGGTGATGCTTGATAGTATTGATTTTCGACAGTCGCTTGGCCGAACCTGGTGGATTTCGCCTTGATTTCTACAGGAGCCGTACGGCGAGCAATCAGGTCTTGCAGACGATGGTCGTAGTCCAGTTCAAATCCTCTCATTAATTAATCTCCGTTTTCTAGAACTCGTTTCCATGTCATCGTGCCGCATGTTCGGCGCTGGTAATCATTGAAGTAGGTGGCATCGGCTGAATCAAGTTTTGACGAAATCACTAATTGGCATGTTCCACTGTGAATGCGTAACTCTTCGGCTGTCCCTTTTGGTTCGTTGGTGTATCCATAAATGACGCGAAACCCGTGGCCTGCGTCACGCTCTAAAGATGCCATTGCGCTGCGTGATCGCGATCCATCTGTCTCCAAACTGATGGCTATTCGCGACCATGTCTGTTCTATTCGTGCCTCCCCTTTCCACTCATGCATCACCTCATCGACTCCAACTGAATTTCCCGTCACATACCATGTGCCTGCCAAATTAGGAATTGCAACTAACTGTGAGATACCAGGCATGCGCCAGGCGTAGTGATCGAAGAAGTAGTACAACAAGCCGAAAAAAGCGACAGACCCAATACTGACTACCACGCCGAAATACCCAGCTACCTGTTTTGTTATCGCTATAGCGCTGATAGCTATCAATGATATCCAGAATATATAGTGTTCACGCGGGCAGCCACGCATCGAATATATATGCATCATGTTTTTCCGATTGTATGCGTATACTTGGCCGGATGGCGACTGGCATCACGACCACATAAATTACGACAGATGCATTTTGCAAGTTAAAACCGACCTAATCTCGAAAAATACTCACAAGAGAGGGGGTATAGAGCCCTGTGCAGTACAAAATCACTTGCAAACGTGCTTTTATCTCGATATTATTTCATGGAATACGAAATATGTCAATACTTTATACGTGTAAGCGAGAAAAAATCGAGGAAATCATGCTTATAGACTTCTCTGTTGCCAACTTCAGGTCATTTGGCGAGGAACAATCACTGAGCATGATTGCTGGTGGGAAATTCAAAGACCATGAACACCACTGTGTCTCCATGCCTCGTACGGAAAAGCAGATACTGAAGACGAGCGTAATTTATGGGGCAAATGCAGCCGGTAAATCCAACTTAGTGAAAGCGATAGATTTCGTGCGTGACTTGGTGGTTTTTGACGTTGATCCAGCTAAGCGTATTGCTGTCAATCAGTTTCGGTTCACAGACACTGCCGACCAAGTTGCCTCGTTCGACATTCGATTCTTAGCCGAAGGTAGGATCTACCAATACGGTTTTGACTTAAATATTAGCGGCATAGTGGCTGAGTGGTTAGTTGCTACAAACGATAGCAATCGAGAAGTCGAAATCTTTAACCGTGTGGGACAAGAGATTTCGCTGGGCAATCTCAAGTCATTTTCTGATGATGGCAGTACCTCAGCCAGCGCATTAATTGCTCTCAAACAACTCGGTGCCCGGCCTAACCAATTACTGCTCAACAAGGTTGTTGACTTGGCTCCTGAGAAACGCGGTTCCTTACTTCATTCGGCTTGCTGGTGGTTCACGGCCTGTCTCACAGTGATCGAACCGAGTTCACATTTCGGTTCGTTACTAACACTACTAGATTCGAATAAGGAGTTTAGTGAGTTTGCAAAGCAATTCTTAGAGACCATCGGCACCGGCATCGATGCGCTCAATGTTGAGCAGGTAGAGATTGATACAGATCAAATGCCCAAAGAAATCGTCGAAGGACTGCAGCAAGTTGGAGATTCAGAGGCTGTGTTTTCACTGGGCCCCGGAAGTGACATGCGGCTTGACACATCGGATTCAAAAAAAATGGTGCGTCGCAACCTAATGTCTGGACATCGCATTGGTGCTAAAGACTATACTCTTTCATTCTCTGACGAGTCAGATGGCACGCAGCGATTTATGAACTTACTCCCTGCACTGTTCTATCTGAGCAACACCTGCCATGTGTTCGTTATTGACGAGCTTGACAGAAGCCTACATCCGTTACTCTCCTACCAGTTGCTTAAGTTCTTTACCGAAGCTTGTCCTGGATCAGGCCAGCAAATGATCGTAACTACTCATGAGACGCATTTGCTGGATCAGGACTTACTTCGTCGAGACGAGATTTGGTTTGTTGAAAAGGACGACTCGCAGCAGTCAAAGTTGACATCACTCGCAAATATGAACGTTCGCAAGGATATGCGCATAGAGAAGGGCTATCTGCACGGTAGATTCGGTGGAGTACCTTTTATCGGTAATACGGATCGCCTCATGGAATTCCTTCGTTGTGAGGTTGGTGAATCATAAATGCGACGAGCACGCCCATTAGATAGGAATACAGATCCTGCTCGAGACACAAAATTGGTGGTGATAGCATCCGAAGATCGTTACGCTGTCCGACAGTACTTCGAATTCTTCCGTTCACCTCGAATACAATTCAAGTGTCTCGAAACAATCGATGGAAAGTCAGCGCCGGAGCACGTATTGCAGCGACTGAACGATTACATCGAAGAGTTTGATATCGGTGAGGAGGATGAGTTCTGGCTCGTGACCGATACAGACCACTGGATTGAGCCCGGGCACATTCAAGGTTTCATCAGTGCGATTCGCCAATGTCGAGATAAGGGCATCAAAGTTGCTGTCAGTAGACCTTGTTTTGAGTTATGGCTCCTGCTACATTTCGAAGAATTTCCGACAAGTTCCAACCTAACTTGCCGGGAGGTTATTGAGTTGCTAAAACGTGTCGATGGCGGCTATAACAAGAACAAAATATACAACCTTGCAATCACCGAAGATGCTGTAAGCAACGCCATTTCGCGATCCAAAGCTAATGCCAACAGTAGAAGTGGAGAGATTCCCCAAAAAACAGAATCACGTATGCATCTAATTCTTGATGAAATGTTAACAGACGGTCTAATAACAATTGCTCAAAGCAGCTCTCCATAATCTAAATCACTTCGCCTGACTACATAGCATTGTGACATTACTCGACCTCATCGAAATTTAGATTACTAAGTGGTTCAATGCATAGAAAAAGAGCAAAGGGAATACGTGGATATTGAAGCCTACTCGATTACTTTGCGGCAGAGTCAAGCGCCTAGTAGGGGCATGTCCGCACCAGAAGGCTTGGATGCAACATAGCCGAGGTTAGTCTGATTGTTGTTTCTCGGTTCTTTCAAGGATCTGGAGGTGCTTGGCTAGTTGCAGCTGACAAAATTAAAGAATTGTTGTGATTTCCTTGCTTGGCAGCATTCTTGAAGCTAATTCGAACTATTGTATTCCACGATTTCTTAAGAGTCCTGGCCAAATGCTCTGTCCAAACTTCGAAGAAGAAACCTTCTTGGCATGTCAGTTCAGAACTTGTCGGCATAGTTGGATTTGTCATATCGAACGCAGAATGTGATAAAACTGGATATTGGCATTAAAGTAAATCAGGATTACTTGCAAACGCTTAATATTGCGACAGTATGGCTATCACATAGATGCATCGTTACACCAAGCCACGAGAAGAGTGGATGGAAACTGTGAAAATGCATACCAATTCTTATAGTCTGAATACAAAATATATTATTTACCAGGGAACAAATAACCCTTCAGCATCAGTGTAAATAACTTTTAATAAAGGACTTACAAATCTATTACGTTATCAAGGTTATTAGAGCATCTTCTTCAGAGAACGAACTTAATACCTTGATGGGAAAATCTCCATACTTCAACCAAAGAATACTTGGCTCTTTATCGCGAAGTACGGAATCACGAGTCGCTCGATCATGCCACAGGCTTTTGGAAATCTCATCAGCCAGCAGCGGGATAGGGGGATGACGATTTTGCTACATCCAATCGCCGCACATGTGGTGACCGGAAACCAGCGAACCTGGAACGCGAACAGACCAACTCCCACTACCCCAGAGCCCTTCTGCTCGCGTCCTGATTCGACCGGACACCTGATAATTGATCGTTGCTATTAAACGATTCAGGAACTGAGCGAGCACCGGACCGTAGCGTGCCGCATCGTAATTTGATCGGAAGTTCCACGCCGCTTCGCGCAGTTGCGCAACCAGCGAGCGGTCAGCA